>Ga0210043_1000633_pt1 | contig 36527 bp, 62 predicted proteins | sample CryGeymet201501t_FD_183990 | JGI IMG/M metagenome (GOLD analysis project Ga0210043, IMG submission 183990) | Groundwater microbial communities from Crystal Geyser aquifers in Utah, USA - Crystal Geyser metaG 2015-01t (SPAdes) (version 2) | ecosystem: Environmental > Aquatic > Deep subsurface >... | reverse complement strand
ATTCCTATCAGCACTATACTTTGCATGTAGATTTTCTTGCGCCTTTTTTCCTAAATCTGATTGAAGCTTATGAACCGACTGAACGTCTCCTTGTTTTGCTCTTTCAATTAACAATTTATTTTTTTTTGTGGCTGGCAGCCAATGCTCTATTTGGTCAAATATTTTTTCATTAATTTGAATTGGGGGAATTTTTCGCTTATTGGCTTCATTTATTGTGTAATCATATAAATTACTGGATGTACCTTTAAGCATATCATGTCTTTTTTCAGCTATCTCAAGTGTAGCACGAGGATTTGTTTTTTTAAATAAAGCTGGTAATCCTTTAATGGCCGCCTTTCCAGTCGATGCAAGAACTTTTCCAGCTAAAGGCATACTTGCATCAAGAGTTCCAGCCACAGCTCTTTCACCCAAAGTGCCTGGGGTTGTCGCAAACCCACCTATTCCAGCTCCAATTATTGCTCCTACTGGCCCTAAAACTGAACCAGCCGCTCCACCAGCAGCCATGCCAGCTAAAGGTTGCCCAATCATTTGTCCAATTTGCTGACCTGTTCCTTGAGCTCCTGGCAACACTTCAAATTTAGGAGCTTCCGTTTTTCCAGTTACACCAGCCTTAGATGTCATTAAGCCTTCTTTGATGCCTTGAGGAATTGTGCCTATAGTATCATCAAAGTTTCTAGCCAGCTTACGCATTTTAAGTGCTCCTGCCGACGGCTTAGATGCTCCGATTTCATCTTCCGTAATACTTCTTTTTAAAATTGCTTGCTGTTCTGGAGTAAGCATTACACGCCACCTGTCTCTAGTAATTTAATCTTTTCTTCTCGGCTTAATTTAGAAATATAATCCGTAAACTGAGCCGCTGACATTTTTAAGTAATCTGGTTGCCCATTGTTTTGAGCTTGCGTAGCTTGCTCTTGCTCTTTTTGTAGATTATTAAACCATTTATCCGCATCAATTTCTTGTAAAGCAACATCGTACGCTTCGTCAGCCGTCATATTTTCTTTTCTAATTAAAACAGGAATTCTTTGTGCCAAATGATTAGCAAACTTATTAGCCTCCTGTAATTGACTTAATTTTCCTAACTGAACCGCCAAAGGCTCTCCAGGGGTTGGTTTAACATTTTCTAATAGTTGTTGCTCACCCATTCTAAACGCCCCTTTAAACACCTTAGCGTATTCAGCTACTAATCTTCCTAAATTAGATTCTACTCGACCTATAACATCTTGGGTTTTTTTATCTCCTATAGTTTTATAAGCCTCAATCCCTAAGTCTCTTACTTTAGCACCAAACTGATTAAAAGCTTGAGCTTTTAATTTCCTCCATTCTGGTGAGTCTAAATCTTTTTGTACGCTGTTATAAATTCGACCTAATTCAGCTATATCGCCACGAGATTTAGTATATTCTGTAGCAACCTCAGCATCAGCCTTATCAAATAACTCTCTTTTTTTAGTAGTGGCTTCAATGTCAGATTTACCCTGAGCTAACTCTAATTGACTTGGCGCAAGTTTAGTCTCAACCGTTTTTCCACTCGGATATTTTACAATTCTATTACCAGTTACAGGGTTGATGCTTTCCTTAATATCTGGAATTCTTCCAATCCCTGCAAACCTATCAAGCTTATATAAACTTGGATTTCCAGCATCAAGAACAATAGACGACCCTATAGGCGCACTTTGCATATCAACAACACCCGACATTTCTTGAGATTGTACTGGTGGTTGCGTTTGCTTTTGTGGTTGCGTTTGGGGTTGCTTTTCCATAAACCGTTGTTGTAACCATGAAGGCATTTGCGACATATCCAGCGATGTATTTGGCTTGTCTACTGCGTGCGTATTAATTGGTGGCAATTTCACTTGAGTAGAACCATATCCGGAGGTACTTTGAGTGTTTTGCGTAGGTGACACACTGTTTTTACCTGAATTCATTAAATTAAATAAAAAACTCTTTTCTTGAGCAGCTGCCAGTGCTTCTTGCATTTGAGCATCTCTTAACGCATTTTTAGCAGGCAATTCATCTAAATGCATTTGATACTGCTGTGCCAACTGCTGTGCTTGCATATAGGGCTGCATCAACTTTTGAAATATGTTAGTTCCTTGTTCAGCTCCTTGAGCAAAAGGGGATTCACCAGTTAAATTTAAGGCCATTAAGCAGTTCCTCTTGAAGTTGTTCCGTAAGTAGGTAGTTTACTTAATCCATAAGCATTTAAGCCAGCAGCAATTCCTCCGCCTAAAACGTTACCTAAAAATCTACTGCCTGAAGAACCTTGCCCATATCTCATTTGAGCCAAGTCAGGTGCACTTTGCATAGTTGAGCCTGCTTGCTGTTGTCTGACACCTGTTTGCGTACCTGCGGCATTAACGCCAGTATTATATATATTGCCAGCAATACCAGCACCAGCCATATATTTTTGCATTAACTGGTCAAGATATCTTTGCTTGTCATCAGCCATAATCTGACTAGTTCCCGCTTGAACCGCTTGCATAGCAGGTGTTGAACCCATTACACCCATAGCACTTGCTGCATCTAAGCCTTGCTGTCCAGCCATTTGAGATGTGTATTTGGCTTGCTCACTAGGTGCATAAGACTTCATCCACTCATCTTGAAGAGCTGAGGGATTCATTAAATTTTGCATAGCCGTGTTGTAATTACCATACGCCTGTTGACCTTGGTCAACATAAGGCTGCATAGTCTGACCAGCTTGATTATATTGTTGTTGAGATTGCTGCATTTGTCGCTCATACATTTTCTGAGCATCTTTATATGCATCTTTCCCTGATATTCTTGACCACCAACTCATATTAAAATCCTTTTAAATTATGGAAATGGGCTTGTATTTAATTGTACTAGAGAACCATTGATTTTGAAAACTATATTGGGTGGACTTGAGTCCGTGCAATACCAACCTGTACCATTAGGAGCTGGATTATTAGGGTCAGTAGCTAACGCCGTGATTTCAGCAGTTGTCTTATGCGGAAACTCAATCCCATTATTCCATTGTGCTTCTAAGTCTAATAAATCTTGATTAATAATATCAACTAATAAACTAAACCATTGTTCAACTGGAAATGGCCATTCAACTGCAAATAATGGAAATATATCAATTTTAGTATATTCAACAGCCATTAATCAGCACCCCCACTAGTTTGCACTGTTCTATGACATGCACCTAAAACTACAATTGGGGCTGAGCTTACAGCCACTAGCTTATAAACCCTATTACGTGATACTCCTAATTGACACCAACGCATACGCCATTTGTATTGACCTAATTGACTAAACTCTCTGACATCAGCCGTTAAAAATGTTACACCACCATCATCGCTATAAAATAATTCAATATGTGGCTTAAAGAATTTATTGTAATGATTATCATCAAATTCAGGCGTATTAGAGCCGTCTTCAATTAAAAATGCACCATCTTCATCTGTTAAGTAAATAATATTACCTTCTGGTGTCGTTCCTTCATCAATTAAATAGACGGCATTTCCATAAGGGGCATTAGATTTATAAAATGTTTGCTCACCAAATACAAAGTCAATTTGTACCCATTTAGTTTGAAACTCTATATCATTTGGATAATAAATTTGTTGAGTTTTTAACTCATATCTCATTGGGTATTTAAGATATGAACCTTCATTATCGGGGTCAGAAAGCTCATTATAATAAATATTTCCAGCCATTTCATAAATGGTTGAATCACCCTGAACCGTAACTAAATGCTTATTATTAAAGAAAACATGTTTTTCAATACGATTTCTTTGACCGTTAAGCTCTGTGCATCTAGCCCATTTATTTACATTAAAATTATACTCAATACACGCAACTTCATTGTCAATACCTAATTCAGTATAGTTAAGGTAAGTTCCTGCACTAACACGATAAAATATGCTATTTTCATATTCATATAGAAACCCAAGGGCTCTATCACGTAAGAATGGTCCTCTCTCTTCACCTGACGTTCTAGAGCCTTGCAATAAAACATCAATTGCCTGTGTTGAAATTGGTTGCGGAGGGTCGCCCGCACTAACCATAAATGCAACAAATCCATTACGATTACGCCCAAGCCATACCATACGCCCAAAGTCTACACTTAAACTAAATGGGTCTGACATGCCGTAATCCCACGCATAAGAGCTATTAAGCTTAAAAGGAAATGTTCTTATAACACCTGACACATCTACTTGAGTAGGAATATTATTCCAAATATCACATGAGAAATCAGTAAAAATATACAATTGATTATGTAAAGTTGCAATCTGTTTAACTGTTCCAGTTGCCAAGTTAAATAATGCAGCACCGTTTACAGTAAAAACAGCACCTAAATTAACCGCAAAACCTGCACTTATACCACCTAAATTGGTAGCAGACACATAATATTGTGAAGAATCTTTGTTACTAACAACAAATCTATTAGCAAAAGCACATACAAAATAAGGATTAGTAGGTCGATTGCCGTCAGTTACCGTCTGCATAATCACACCTGATGATAACTCACTAATGATATAAACATTAGTTTCATCAGTCATCATACAATATGTAGTGTCAAATATACGCAAATAATCAAACCAAACTGCACCTGTACCAGATACAGTGCCAATCGCCACTGAATTAAAAAGTGAATCAATAGCAAATACTTGGTTGTTAACTATAGCGTATGCATAATCAATAGATTTAAATAAGTAATCAGGCTCATCACCAAATGCAAGTCGCACCCTAGAAGCTACTTGAATATGCTTTCTGCCCATTGCAGGATATAAGGCTTTACCAGTTTTAGTATCAGGAACTTCTACTTCATACCAATTTGATAAGTCTTGACTACCATTTTGAGTAAATCTCTGCTGATTATATGCGGTCCATATATTTATATCTGTTACTTTAGACTCAGCCACTTACACACCAGCCTGCACCAAAGCGGCACCATTAAGCATAGAATCAAAATCGCCGTCAATATCTAAATTAACCTCGCTTGCAGCTTCCATATTTAATTTATGCTCTTGAAGCAAATTTTCTAATTCTGGTGTCCATGCTTCCGCACGTCCAGTAAACATTGCTGTATGTTTAGCATGGGCAAATAACAAGTAAAGATAAAAGTAACTAGGGAGAGTTGACATATCATCATTACTTGTTAAGTCGGTTAATTGAAATTTCCCTCTAATACTGAAATCATATCCTTGAGAGGGTGAGGGATATAAACGTAATGTAACTATTTCAGTTTCAGGAAATACAATTATAAATCGTGGCAACCCTTGAAGTGGGTCGTATTTCCATGCAGAATTAAACGCATTTCTAGATTCATCAATCAATGGATAAGTAACGCCTTCATATGTAAGCCAAGCCGTTTCTAAGTTGGCTAATCTACCTAATGTAATATCAGGTGTTGGGGTATAGCTTGTACTTCCTACAGTTAAAAGATTTTGCCCTTGAATAATAGGAATTGTAACAGTTCGAGCAATTGTAATTAATAAGCCTGTGCTAGCATATGAATTTAACAATTGGTTTAACACCATAATGCCTAGTTTCTGATCGTCACCATGCAATGGAGTAGTAGGGTTTTGAGCCGATATCAACCTAAAAGACTGATATATAAAATCTCTAACTGTTGGCATAGCTTCCCCTAGCGTTTACGCTTTTTAGGCACTGTTATGTCTGCTTTTTCATCAAACCATAAACCTGTGCTTGTTAACTCCAGATATTCATCATATGAATTAGCGAGCTTTCTTTTATTATCTTTATCATATACATAGACACGGAAATGCTCTCTTGGTATTTCTTTGCCTTTATAGTGGACCATATTATCCATAAAAACTCCCTATATAATACCAATACGATAGTAAACCCGTATTGGTATATTTACAATTATGAACAAATACGAACAGCAAATTCAGGGTTGATTACGCAACCACAAATTACGTCCATTCTATCTAATTGTTGATAGTTTCTAACGTCAGCACCTAAAGTATAAGTCATCGCCATTTTGTATAAGTCAGAAACAGATGTTACGGCTTCCGCACCACCTCTTAACTCAGTCAATGGAGGAGCAGCAAATACAATCGCATCTCTATGGAATGCCACAGATATATTGTGGTCATCTCTTAAGAATAATTGTGCACCGTTAGGGATTGCAGCACTAAAGTTCTGTCTAGCCCCAGATATAATTATTTCAGGGTTAACAGTAATAGTAGCTAAACCACCAGCAGTCGAAACGATATCTTGAGTTACAACAAACTGAGCTCTTTGTGGAGTAGATTCATAAGTTAATGGGTTAACAGTGAATACACCATCAGTTTCATCAACTTCTATAATATCACCTTCACGGAATACTATAGTTGAAGCGGCAACACCAGATACGTTGATAGTATTACCAGAAGTGATTGGACCACCAGTAACCACACCACCAAGTTTAAACCCAGCAGGCGGAGCACCACCAGTTTCACCGGCACCAGATATTTGTCTTCCATAAAATACAGATTTAAAGAAGTCAAAACCAGAAAGGTGACCAATAAAGCCGTCCATTAAGGCACCAGCATTAACTTTGTCATTAAATGTTGTGTATAAATCATTAGATAATGATTGTGCAACTCTTGGAGATACACCGCAATACCTTAAACCGTCTTCAGGAATACCAAGCTCAGTCATATAAGCATCAGTTCCCAAAATGGTATTAAAGTTAACAGCCACGCCAGGCGTACCAGTTGCGTTATAAGTTGATTTTGCAAGATTGTCTTGTGCAATGAACTTTTCAACTTTATTAGCTAAAGTTTTAGCTCTAGGAGCGTTAGCCATTTCAAGATACGGCTCATCTCTAGCACGGTCAAAAGTTAATTCAAACCCTGTGTACTCAACCATAGCATGGAATTGCTTAGTTATACTTAAAGGTCTGACTATCTGTACCCGAGATTCTGGAGTTGCTGTTGCACCTTCACCGCCTAGGTATCTTTCTTGCAATCTATAGTTAAGTGTTTGACCAGTTGCAAATCTTAGTGATTTAAAATCTTCTTGTAAGTTTCTATTGGCAACTCTTGCATGTGTTAATGAGTTCCAAAAACGAACCAATACGTCATCCAAAACATATTGGGCCGTGCGAAATGTATTAGACATATCCGTCCTTCCCTGTAATCTAATTAAAAAACAATTTCCCTGTTCAGTCTTGCGGAGACTATATACACGCAAAAAATTTAATAGTTAGACGACGGAGTCTAGATACACGTCAATTACAATCTTAGCCCAATATGGTATTAATAGTCAAGTTACCTGCGTCTAGTTGCTCTAGCATTCATAATTTCAAGTCTTTTTTTATTAGACTCAGCTATCAAATCATCAACCGTTCTGGTAGTAGTGTTGCTGTAGTTGCTACTAACATCTTCTTTAATCTTACCTAATGGTCTTGGGGCTTGAGTTGATTTCCTGCCTGTTTTAAGTTTAGCTTCCAATCTTCCCATCTCAACCATTTGTACATAAGGGTCTTTGATGTTTGCGATTCTATTTAAGTCGTCTGATGCCTTTTTAGATGCCGCATAAATAAACGCCGCTGGGTCACTCATCGCACGAGTCGCCAAAACCATAGAATCAGTAATGTTCTGTTTACCAACTACATCTTGAAAGTCTTTAAACTTAGACATACCAGCATGAAACTTTTCTTCAAATGCCTGTTGTGCCTGTGCTTCCATAGCTTGACGTTGAGCTTCTTGTTGCTTTTGTGTCATACCTTGTACGGTATTTTCAATCATAGCTTTTAATTCAGCTTTCCAATCAGCTTCGTCTTGTGGAGTCTCTGTACTTTGATTTTGTGTTTGGGGGTGAGATGCTTGAGCTTGATTACGCTCAAACCTAGCAACCCTTTCTCTTATCATTTCGTTGACTTCGTCCTGCGAGTACATGCGTGGCTGACTAGAGCCAACTTCATTCCCATAATCATCAACATCATCTGTTTCATCACTTTCAGGCTCTTCACCTGTTACAGTTTCTGCGACAGACGGCTTGTCAAGCTCTTTGTCAAACTCTGTCACGTCTGACGAATCATTGTCTTGCACAGGTGGGTCGTCAGGGTAGTTGTCTTTATTAGCAGTGTTCGTATGTATTATTTGTAAATCATCCATGATTATATCTCCCTATTTTAGATGAGTTAAAATTTTAGTCATATTGTCAGCATGAGCAATCGCACTATCACTTTGAGTTCTTTCAGTCTCAGCAAGATAACGCAATTTCACTTCTTCCAATTCGGTTGCAGCTGTTAAGCGTTCAGTTTCCAACTTTTCACGCTCAATCTCGCTTTTCATTTCTTGTTCTTGCAGTTTCATAGCAAGCTCTTTTTCTTTAAGTTGCAACTCTTGCATCTTAATTTGCAATTGCATTTGATTCATTTGTGCTTGCATTTCTAAAGCTTGTTGTTCTGGGTTTGGCTGTTCCTCTTGCTGTGGAACTTCTCCTGTTTTACCAGCTTCAATAACCTGTGGAGGAACTAAAGTTTTTAATCTATTTTTAATCTCAAGTGAGTTAGAAAGAGGTAGATTCTCAGCAAATAAATCAGCTAGTAACCTAAACGCTTCTGGGTCTTGCTGGAATACTTGCTGTAATGCCATTAAGGCTTCTTGTTTTTGTCCTTCATAACTTGGGCCGGCTTTTAATCTAACTTCAAATGTACCTTTGCGGATATCATTTTCTATGACTTCCCCGTATTCATCTAGCTGTTGATTAATAATAATTGCTCTACGTCCTTTGTCTGGGAACATTAAACTTATAACTCTTTCGGTATCAAACACGTGTGGCACCATTTGATTAACTACATTACCACCAGCAGTAATGCCACGATTAACAGAATTAAATGATGAGTATGTAGAGTAAGAACCTTGTCGGCTTCTGGCATCAATTGCTGCACCTGAAATCTCATTGCCTTGCTCACCCATTCGGGTAGGGTAAAGCCCTGTTGATGTATATAAATCCTCTACAGCTAATTGATATTGACTTAACAAGCTTTGTGATAACTCAGGCGGTTGAAGTTGCTGAGGTACTACGCCTGTTGGGCTTTCATCAAAAGTTAAGATACCTTGGACATTAAATGGATCTCTCCATTTCGCTTGCGTATCATTAGATGCAACATTCTTCTTACTACCAATAAACTGGTCATATCTAGATATCTTAAGTATATAAGCTGACTGTGTACGCAAATAGTTAATATAACGCTGAATATCTACAGCATCTTGAAAGAATGAACGTGTATGTTGCTTGCCGTCTTTAGAATACCAACTACTATTATCAATGAATATTATTGGCAAGTCCTGACTTGGAAAGTCTGTTTCATCAAGAATGTATTCACCAGCACATTGATAGTGTTTAACCTTATAAACTGTAATCTCTCTAGTATCTTCTATAACTACAGGCTCACCGTTAACATATAAAGTCACTAAATCACTTGATTCTGGCTCAACATCTGGCGTACCTAATGCCTGCTCCATTAATTCAGGGGGTGGCTCTTCTCCAAACTCTGCCATTGAATCTTGCTCAATAGTCATTTGCTCAGCCTGTCTTGCTATGCTTTTCTCTATAATTTCGTCAAGCTCTTCTTGATTGTAAATCTCTTTATTAGATAACCTATAAAGCTTTTGTTTAGTTGCCTTACGTTCAAAATGATTGATAATAGCTATGGCATCTTTATCAGCCCATGTAAGATTTTCATTAGATGAACGGCTAGAATCAGTTTCACTTAAAACCTCTTCACGTGACGCAGTAATTCCACTATGAGATTCTGTTATTTGCTCTTCAACTTTTTTACCGTACAAATCCCTAAACTTACGGCGTGACATGTAACTTAAATAACCTGCAACCATACCATCAGTTTTATTGATAGTCTCAGCTGACACATCAAAGTAAGTCTTTGTTGCGTCTTTAAAGTAAAACGGATACATTTCTAAATCAAAACTATGGTCATGAGTGTGACGTGTACCCCAACCAAAAGCACTATACCCACCTACAAACGACTGACCTGCCGCAACCTGATAAGCTATGTTAGCATCAGTTCCTAATGTAATATCTTTAACGATAAGCTCACGCAATGATGCAGTTTGCTCATCACAACTAGACAATGGAACTACTTCTAATTGAGGCGTGTTCTGCTGTTGCTCACCAACTAAGGTATTATACATAGTGCCAAGCTTGTTAGATGATAACGCAATCTTACGAAATGTCTTTAACATCTCTCTGGTTTCGTCATCAGTCCATTGCTTACCTAAAACAAACCCATGCATATAATGATAGTTTTCAATGTTACGGCTAAAATACGAACGCCACTTTTCAATGCAACCTCTAATCTCTTTTGTCTTCCTGACAGCACGTTTAACCATAACGGTATTTCCTTAAATCAATAAATTAGAATTAGAATAGCTAAATACTGGATTAAATTCGTTAACTTGGTTAGGAATCGACCCCAAGGCAAACGTCAACGCTAACGCATCAGCAGTATCACAGCTAGGCATACCACGTTTTTTTAAATCCTCTTTAGATTCAATTTGAAGTCTAGCTGACGAATCGAACTTATAGCCAAGCGATGTTAAATCCGCCATTAATTCCTCTGAATCAGGTAACTCAACCGGCATGTCTTGGCATAGCCATTCACGCACTTCATGCCATAACTCAGCCCTTAAGTTTTTAAACTTATCTTTAAGATTAGCACTTCTTGCAACGTTGATTCCCTCAACCACATTGCCAAAGCCCATTTCATGCAACCTATCAACAACACCAGCACCAATACCAATTGAATCTATAAATACCTTAAAGGGTTTTTCAGTCTGTATAATATTACGAACTAATCCCGCAATCTCCATTGTATTTAAATTATAATTGGTTTCTAGCTTATAAACTAGTCGACCTTTACGGCGTATAATCGCTAACCTGTCTCTATCCGATACAGCAGGGTCAACACCAATCAATAATGGTGCATCACTAGTAACTTTTTGCTTCATTGCTTTAGATACAAGCTTAGTATCAATAAATCTATCTTCAACTGGATTGCGGAATGCATCATTAGCACAATTAGGGTACTCAACATTGAATAATTCAACAGCAGTATCATAATCATTACTAAAGTCTTTAAGCTTAATCCTACGCCAAGCCAAATGCTCTTTAGTCATTCCTTGCTTAGCGTAAGTATCTAATAACTCTATCTCATCATCATATAAACTAAACGCCTTATCAATAGGACGAGTGTATTCAGTTTGCCAAAACCAAGGTATAAATATTGCTTGAAAGTCTGATTGTCCACCAGTTGCCGCTTGCCACATCTGATGAAAGTAATTACCCAAACCATTAGCAGTTGATTCAAGTATCACTTCGGTATCATCTTCACTTGAAACAGCTTGCAATATTCCTTTTGCATGCTCTTGAGCATGTTGCCAATAAGCCGCTTCGGAGCCATGAAACAATTGCACAGTTTGAGAGCGACCAACTGCCTTATTGCCTGCCGTACCAACAGCATAACCTGAATCTAATAAGCTAAACTTTAATTCCTTAGCGGAAGATGCATCAATAGCAGGCAACAAACCTTCTGGCATATGCTCACTAAAACGTTTAGTCATATCAAATAGGTTTTTAGTTGCTTCGCCTTCATGCGTTAAGATAAAAGCTTTTTTGCCCTTTTGGGTTGCTACTTTATGAAAGAATCTTGCTTGAATATAGGTGGAACAACCAGCCTGCCTACCTTTAAGGATTACAGCACGAACCTTACCGGTTTCTTTTAGCTGTGTTTCTAAGCGACTATGTAAATACAATTGAGCTTCGTTTAGCTCAAACGATTTAATACCGCCTGCCTTAGTTCTTATCTTTAAAAACTTAGGGGCAAATTGCTTAAAGTCTTTTAATACTGTTAACAGCTTGTCTAACTTCATAGATGAAACTACAACTTAGCAATAAGCTGTTCTACAATAGATTTCGCCTCTTTGTCCGCTTCGGCATCAGCTTTACGCCAACCGCCTTGGGTTGATAAATAAAATATCATAGCCTTAACATCTCTTTCTGTTACTGCCATGTCAATAAGAGTCTTACCAACTAAAGCTGTAGGCTCACACCTACCAATTGCTATCTCACGCTTATAGTGAGTTCTAAAGGTATCTTCGCAAATACCTAGATAATCCGCAATTCTTGCTTGAGGTACGCCGTTAGACACTAAATCTAACGCCGTTTTCCTTGTTTCAGCCGTTGGAATATGTTTGTCATGTCTTGCCACTGTTAGTCATCTCCCTATAAAGACCAGAACAAACTACTTACTAGAGCCTTTCGGTCCTACTTGTTTAGGGCTAGAATTAGCAGAGCTTTTACAGTCTCTGTCAGACTCACAATATTTAGGTTGCATGTTATATTGCTCACGAACTAATTTGCCGTACATGCTTGGTTGTGAGTAATGGCTGTTATCAGGTTTAGCAGAATCAAAGCTTTTGTAATCTTTAGACATAAATTTAATCCTTTAAATGTTATACCACTAGAATAGCACATAATATAAATAATATTATATATATTTAAATACATTTATTATAGTTAATCAACCCTAATTCCGTATAAAACAAAAATAACCTTATCCAAAACAATAGCTTAACCTCTTAATTAAATCCCTTATACATTGTGCATAAAATGTGTTATAAGCGTGGACAAAATCACCCCCATAAAAAGCTAGCCTAGACCTACTCAATTACCCACAGATTTTAGGGTTGTTTATCAACAATAAACCCGTTTACGCATACCAAGCAATTGAATGCATAAAACATTGTAAAAACATGTTGACAGCGTAAACAAATGTGATAATATAGGCACATACACACAATAGATAAGTAGGTAAAATATGAAAGTCACAAAAGAACAGGCATACGATATATTAACGTGCGTCATACAAAGTATGGCGTTCAATTTGATAAGTGAATTCGAAGGCAGTATTGATTTAAAAGAAGCGTTAAATATAGGCACAGAAATGGTTATAGAGGAATTCATGGACTTTAAACCTTATCCAATTGAGATAGGGGAGGTTACGTTAATGAAGCATTTAGTTAATCAATTTGGGTTTGAAAAGATTAAGGAGATAATAAATGAAATTAACGATAATTTTTAACCATTATTTTTCGACATGGTTTCATGAATATAAAGACGCATCTGACGGATTAGCACACGCACATTTATTAACTCTTAGATTGCTTGAAGATATGAAAGGGGGTGCAACGCCTGTTACTGATTTAGATGTATTGGCAAGTCAACTGCTAGAAGAGATGAAATGGGAAGAGATAACGGCAACATTAGATAATATTTATTGTAATAGATTAGGGGTATGGTTATGAGAGCAGCAACAGAAATAGTATTAATTGGTGCATCTGCATCATACATTTATAAAAACGGAGTTCCGTTGGCTGGAATTCTCTTGGGTGCATTAATATTAATAGCAGATTTAATAGGGGTATAGTTATGAGCCTTAAAAATTATAACAAAAGAATAGTTGAAAACTTTAATGAATGGCTACGAGACAATTACGATTCTGCAAAAATTTGCGATCTAGAATTTTGTGCAGATGAGATATTATTAAAATGCGATATAGAGCTGTACGAATCATTACTAAAAAGATACATACACAAACACAATATATTTGCAGAAAGCGGGGCTTTGCTTGATATGTGGGGCGATAAATTAGAAGACCAAGATGAGGCGTTGTTTTAATGATTATATTTAGAGAAGAACAAAGCAGAGTACCAATTAAAATATGGTCAAATGAGGTTGAGCCTTTAGCAAGAGAGCAACTAGTAAATCTATCTACTTTGCCTTTTGTGTTTAAGCATATTTCAGCGATGCCAGATGTTCACGCAGGTAAAGGGAGTACCGTTGGCACAGTTATTGCAACTAAAAAAGCGGTATGACACACAAAGAAGCAAAGCAAAGATATTTTGATAAAGTTTATAAAAATGCACCATTGATAGATTGTGCATGTGGGTGCGGAGAAAAAATAAAAGCAAAAGATAAATATGGTCGAGGTGTGGCTTATATAAATGGTCACAATAACCGAAAGTATGAAGACCCAACACAGTTTAAAAGAGAATGGAATAAAAGACATGTATTAGAAAGATATAATTATAAAGCTGAACGCTCTAGAAAATTAAAAGGTAATTTGATTAAAACAAAAGGCGGTAAATGTATTATATGTGGCTATTTTTACGATGGAACAAACGCAGCGGCATTTGATTTCCATCATAGGCACGACACAGAAAAACTTTTTCCGGTTGGAGTAAATTCATTTACAAATTTTTCTTTAAAAAAAAACTATGCTGAAGCTGAAAAATGTGATTTATTATGTGCAATATGCCACAGGTTGCACCATTCATCGGTTTATTAAAAATATAGATGATGTCATGAATAATCAAAAAGATTTAGTGGAAATAATTCATAGTTTAAAAGCTATTTTATGCATAAAAGGATAATAAAAATGAACGACATAGACGATATAGAACTAGGCACATACATACTAGATGAAAATAACGAACCTGTTTCCGCTAAATATAGTGAAGATGTAAAAGCTAAAAAAACAAGCAAAAACAGACTTAGAATTAGAGCGGAGCGAGCTTGGAGCGTTGAAGAACAAGATAAAACTGCTTATAAGATAAGATTTACTCTTAACACTAAATCTAAAGTTTTCTTATTGGGGAAAAGCAATAAACATCGCATAAACCCTTATGATTTAATTAATTTTATTAAAGAAAATATTGAAGAAATAGAGGAAACCAAAGAATGAAAAAATACAAAGCAAGAATAGATTGGCAAGCCACGCTAAGAGGCTCATATGACATTATAGCGGAAGGGGAAACTAAAGAAGAAGCAATTAGGCTAGCGAAAGAAGAAACAGCAATTGACTATACCCGTTACATTAAATTAATGGATAGGCAAGTTGAGGTTATAGCCATAGAGGATATTGAAGAATGAATACCCCAAAATTTAAAGTAGGTAATAAAGTGTATTATACGACCCCTTGGGGTGAGCCCACACATGGCATAATAATTGCCATTGAAAAGAATGATGACACCTTTCGCTTAATTGAAATAGATGAAAAACACTGTGTTTTAGTTTCTGTTCCTACATTTCGTATAAACAATAGCATGATTTCTTGGACGGCAGACGAGCTTTATTTAGAAGAACCCCAAGAATGATGAACGATAAACAAATAAAATACATGAATGAATCTACAAGCGAAACATTTGAACGGTTAGAAAAACGTATTGAAAAGCTGGAGTATATCGTTTGCGTATTAGCTGACAAAACGCATTGTCATACGCCTAGTTCAATTGAATATTTTTTAGAGAAAGACAAAGAATGAAAATCCACCAACGCCGACTAAAGAATAAAGCCAGTAAAAGATTAAAAAAAATCCGTTGTCTATTAGTTGTTATAGGTGTTTGGGAGAGTATCGTTCATATTAATATCAAGCAAAAACAAACCAATTGGGAAAACCCTCTTAATGTTGGAGAAAGTCTAAATTATGAGCTACCTAAGGAAATCAACAAATGAAAACCCCTACAGAATTTTACGAAGAATATAGATTTAATGAGCTTCACAAAGAAATAGAAACGCTTAAAAAGATTATTGAGCAACAAAACGTGATAATTGATAGGCTTACTGCCGATACATGGCGATTGAAACTGCTTAATGATGATTTAAAAATGGATATCTATGAATTAAAACTAGATATAGGAAGCTTAAAGCCACGAAAAGTTTCTTTTTTGAGAATGATAGGAGTAAAAAAATGACCCCAATTAAAGCTCACGCATACCGTTGCCCTATGTCTAGATGCGTTTTCCTAAAGCTAATATTAAACGATAATGTTTTTGATATTACTTTGCCTGAGAGTTTTACTTCATTTAGGGATTATACAGGCGAAATAGACACCCTAGAATTATTTAAATTCATTCGTGGGAATATGGATTTAAGAACTATTAATCAGTTTAAGCAAATAGAGGAAGACAAAGAATGAAAAAATATAAAGCCCTAGTCTACAATGCTCAAGATGACGATGTATTTAACTTGCAATTTAATGCAGTGAACATTACAGAGTTGCATTATAAAATCTATATGTTCCTGAAAGACCAGTACCCACCTACTTCAATTGAGAGTTACAGAATAAGTATAGTAAATGAAGAGGAAAACAAAGAATGAAAGACACAAACGAATTTAAATATACTTTAAGTGTACTAGATATGTTAGTTGAAATTTCACCTATATTTCGTGCTTATGACAAAAAATTATCACCTGAACTAATGACTGATACGGATGGACAAGGATTAAAAGAAATCTTAGAGCTTCTCGAAAGATTTTCTGCAATCTTAGGTAAAAAATATATTAAATATTTGGAATATAAGTTAGAGGAAAATCACAAATGAAACCCACCGACAAAGGATTGCAGTTGGTTCAAACCATAAGCAGGCAATTTAACCTGTCTGAATTTCAAGCAATAAACATAACGTACGGTTTCACTGTCACACCTGAATATTTCCTTCAATGGGAAGATGAAAGCAATATAATTGAAAATGTTGAATATGAGGTAATAGAAGAAAACAATGACAGATAAATACAAATATTATGGCAGTCTCATCGGCGATGAATACGTCCACGAGCGTTCTTTATATGAAGATTTAGCAATAATCAAAAAGGAAACCGAGGAAGTAATTAATCGTTTAAAAGAGGATTGCTTAACAGATTTAAAAGCATCTCAATATTTAAATATTGTATGGCAAATAACAGATTTATTTCAAGTTATGATTTTCCCAGATTATCAAATGTCGGAATTTAGGGCTATGGAATTACTAGAAAAAATAAATAGTACTTATTCTGTTGATGAAATTAGGGATTTTTTAAATAATTTAGAGGAAACTAAAAAATGAAAGTAGGCGACAAAGTAAAAGTAAAAGATTATAGCGGGATTTTTGAAATTATATATATTTATACACGCTCTCTTAAACCTTTTTATGCGTTAGCTACAGAAAAAGGAAGTTTTTTAATGGAAACTTTTAAAACAGAGGATGACTTAACGCTATATCCACATGAGCAGCAAATTCACTCCAAAGTAACGGAGCTACACACTCACTACATGGGTAGAGATATAATGATTGCTTTAACTAAAATGCTACTGCAACGAGTACCAGCCGATGAGGTATTAGATATGTTAACCAATATTGATGAGTATATGTAATGAATGAACTAACTGCACTACTAGAAGCAATAAATAAAAATCTAGAAGAAACCAAAGCAAGATTAGACCACATCGAAAAAGTTTTAGAGGTGGTTTTGTCACGCACATGGACTATTACGCCACCTCCTAGACCTAGGGGGTTATGATGAAAAAAGGAACTAAAGTGTACTTTATAGACGAATGTGTCGAAAATACAATTAAAATTCGACAAGAAACTATTGATGAGATGATATATTTAACACCTACGGAGGAGCGAAATGGCGAATATGTGTGGTCAATTCAAAAAAGCTCATCATATTTTCCTGTTGGATATCTCTATAGAGCAACTGACTTTTACGAAATAGATGAACTTTTAGAAGAAATGGAATATAGATTTAGTCAAAAAAGGGGGGTTAAATGAAAATAGGCGACAACACCCCCATAGGCATAATTTGGGAAATAGAAAACGAATACTATTTCATTGAAGGCTATCCGCTAGGCTTTACGTTAGATGAACTAGAAGAGCTTGGCACTGAATTTGAGAATGTATATTTTAAAAACGCTTGGGATATGTATAAGAATTAACCTTGTCGGAAATCCCGGCAACTTGATGCTATAATAATCAGGTTAATTTGAGGATAATTTATGCAACCTGATAAACATTTAGTACAAGCTGGGGCGATACTAGGCATGGATAGCCTAACCCTTTTTAATTTAGATAATCCATTTATGTTAACTTTGCGTTCAGCACAGTTTTTATTACATACCTACATTGCGTATAGCGTTGGCTGTGGCACATCTGAAATGGTAGATGATGATGAAAATTGCCACTTAATGAAACAGCGTTTCATAATAGCTTTACATATGATTCTAGGCTCAATGGTTCTAGCTACTACGGTTATGCTTGCAATTACAATGAATGTTGATGAAATCAATAATTGCAATACACATGAAACCGAACATAAATCTTTATGTTCAGAAATAGATATATTATCTAGAATCCATTTCGGAATGATAGCTGCTGCTGGGGCAGTTGGATTAATCCAAGGTATAAAACGAAATATTTTAGATAACAATAGCAATCGTGAAGCGACATCACCAAGAGTAACTTAAAAGTGGTTAATTCGCCACCTTTGCCGTTTAGACTTATAAGGATTACGTGTACCACAATTTTTACATTTAGTGCCAAGGCTCACTAATGAGCCGTCGCACCCCCTGCACCAGATTTTAACTCTTTTCTTGTTGGGTTTCATGTTCTGTCTTTCCAATAAACTTTATCAAACCATGTTGGTAAGTCTAACTTAATTGTATCTTTAGGCATTAAATCAAGCCTAATATTGTTATCAATTTCATTAAAATAACGACTGTAAGCAACTAAGCTTGCATTTGAATTCATATTTGCGTCTCTTTCTTCAATAATTTCTGGAAGAGGTGGTAAGCTTTCTTTGATTTTTTGTTGTTTAAGCACGATTTCAAGCTCATCTTCCGCTAACTTATTTGTGTTCCACGCTCTCCAAAACTCAAGATTATCTTTATAACGCCAAATTTCCTTTTCTTTTAATTCTTCGCTTGATAATTTAACCCAGCTACGTTCATACTCTAACTGATTGCGTTCCTGTTCTTGAAATACTTTACTAGTTTTATTGATTCCGCCCTTGTTAGAACCGCTCGATTGGTGCTCATTCGTTTTTTTTGGCTTATAAAACTCCATAAATTTTATAAAACTATGATAAGCAATTTTATATCCTTTATCATCTGCTAATTTTAACCAGTCATCGAATAAGTCATTATACTCACACTCTAAATCTCTTTCTTTAAGTAGAGTATCTAAATAATAATTAATACATCTTTTATCGCAAAAGACTTCTTTTTGTGTGTAATTTAAGTTTTCTGGAATACGCTCTAAAATCAATTCTATGGCATTTTGATTCTTACCGTAAGCGTTTCCTTGGGTTTGGTTAAAATCTTCCCTGTATTGAATATTTTCAGCCTTTTTTTGGACTTTTAATTGCACTGTTGGTTGTTTGGTTATAAATTCCAAGAAATCAGCTTCACGAGGTAGGTGAGTTGCAAATTTCTTAAGTGCAATTTGAAACCACTCGCTCCAAATTTCACGATAAGTTTTTATTGGGCGTTCATCTAAGATTCGAAGATATTTTCTTATACACATTTGTGATGTAAATATTGCTGTGTAACCTGTTGGAAGTCCTTGAGGAACGTTTTGTTTAATCTTTTCGATTAGAGAATTAAGTCTGTCTTCAAATGTTTTTTGGTTAGTCATGTCAATTTCCTTTTGGGTGAGTGGTAAAGTATTCTTCGATTTCTTGAAAAAGTTCTGCTACGTCTTGAGGTGGTTCGAGGTTGGCTTCTGGTATAGGGGTTGAGCAGAATTCCTCTTGATATTTTTTTTCAAAAAATTGTTGTTCTGTTTCAGGGGTGGTCGAAGACTCACCCCCTGCAAGCAGAGACTTGAGGGTTTTAATATGCTCATTTCCGACGGTAGAACGGTCATCAGAATTGACCGTATATCCGTCTATAAGAGGGTTATTAACAACAACATATTCATTATTATTATTCCTATTATTATTCAGTGTACCGAAATTGGGATCCTTTGCAGTACCGTTTTTGGGATCCTTACTAGTACCGAAATTGGGATCCTTTGGTTTTGCAAGCGTACCGTTTTTGGGCTGGTTTCGTTTTGGTATAATCTGGTTACCTGAATTATCTATTATGTTGATAAATTTCGATGTAAGTTGGAATACTGGTATTTGAGTTGTTCGTCCAGTCTTGAGGCCTGTATCTTTGATGAAATTTTTAACTAAAAGTTTTTTTCTAGAGCTCAAAATTGTTTTTCGGTTAAGGCGAGTTTCAGATACTAGTCGACTAAGCGAAGAATAGGTTAGATTGTCATTGTTGGGATTGGCTCTTCTAGCCATAGCGATTAATAGTAAAACCTCAGAGCTTGAGAGGTCATCGGATTGTAAGTCCAATATTTTGGTGATGTCTTTATAGCTCACAAAATACTCCTAAAAATATTACAGAAATTAATTGACACGAGAGATCACATGTAATAACTTTAGAAGCCTTCAGGTTGTTGTGCAGATTCTTCATGAATCTTAATTTGAAGTGAGCTTCTTAAATATTACAAGTAAGCGATATATTTTAAACTGGGTAGGGATACCCTTTTTAAATTAAGTTTGATAGGTCATTGAAAACTCTCCTTTTTAAAATAATTCCCTAATAGTACTAGATTCAGAATTTAGATCAATAGCCAATGTCTTACACCGCAACCATTTAAAGGTCACGGATTCGACACCTTTAAAATTATTTACAACGCTCACGCCTAGCCTTTTGAACTGATACATATTCAGTAGAATGTCGCCACTTAGCTTTTAATTTTCGTTTACTGGCTTTCTCTAAATCTATCTGTCTTTCATAAGGTATAGCATTCTTTTTTTCCCAATAATACCAATTGGGGCGAGCTATCCCAATTGAACGCATAACCGCAGCAGGTGTGCCAAAATATCTAATTACTTCTGATAATGTCATTTTCTTTACTCCAAATTTATTTACGTTTATTGTATGATTTTTGTTTACACTTGTACAGATTTTGTTATAATAACATTACGCTTACTCAGCGTAGATTAATAAATAATAAATGAGGAAAAATAAAATGAACATCACTGATAAAATCTTAAAGCTTCAACAATATGATAAAGAAATTAGCGTATTGGCTAAAGAGATTGAAGCCCTGCAAGAACCAAGAATGGAATTAATACAAGAACTAATAGCTGATTTAAACCATGACCATAATGGTGAAAAAACTCACGAAGTAGAAGAGTTTAAGCTTACAATTAAAACTCCTATTAATTATTCATTAAATACAAAAGCCTTTGAGAAGATTAAAGATAAAGTTCCAGAAGAATATAATCCAGTATCTGAATCTATTAAATACACCGTAAGCAAAACTAAGTTTGAGTATTTTTTAGAGAACGCACCAAAAAGGGTTAAGAATTTATTCTTTAATGATAAAGTTAAAATCATAGTTGGTAAACCAGGCAAGCAAGACATTAAAATAGGATATGTAAAATAATGGCACAATCAATATTAATAATTGGGGCAAGTGGAACAGGTAAGTCCACTTCCCTTAGAAATTTAGATCCTAAAAGCACATTTATAATTAATGTGCTTGGAAAGCCTTTGCCGTTTCGTGGGTTTTTTAAACAATACACGTTAGCTAGTAAAGAAAACCCTAAAGGTAATTATTTTGTTACTGATAATTATTTAGAAATGATTAAGGTAATTGAAAGAGTAAATACTAATCGTCCTGACATTAAAACTTTAATAGTTGATGACGTACAATATGTATTACTTAATTCTTATATGAGAAAATGCAAAGAGCCATTAAAGCCCAAAGAAAGTGGCTTTCAAAAATATTCAGACTTAGCAACTGAATATTGGCTTCTTATGACCGCTTTAACTAGCTGTAGAAATGATTTGCTTACTATTGCGTTATCTCATAATGAAGTAGATATGCAAGGAAAATCAATAATTAAAAGTGTAGGTAAATTACTTTCAGAGAAAATATCTATTGAAGGTATGTTTACAACTGTGCTTCAAACGGCACTTGTTGAAGGTAAATATTTATTTCAAACTCAAGGTGATGAAGGTACTATTGCTAAAAGTCCAATGGATATGTTTGAAAATAAATATATTGAAAATGATTTATCGTATGTAATAAATAAAGTAAAGGAATACAACGATGTTTATGACGAAGCGTCAAGCCCAGAATCTAGCGAAATTAAAGAGACTTAATTGTTTAATGAATGAGTTATTAGATTGTGTGGAAACAGGAAATGAATTTTTGCAAAAAGATGTAGAAAAAGCATTAGATTTGTTAGAAGAGTATTTAAATAATGATTGGAAAAATAAATTAACAGGAGATAGCTTATGAGTTTTTGGAATAGTAATTTAGGTGAAGTGACTACTGATGAAGCAAGTGCGTTTGCTCAACAGTTCCAGAATATACCTAATAATAGTTATTTAGGTGCTAAGGTTTATGAGTTTGAAGAAAAGAATCATGAAGGCAATAGGTATTTAGAGCTAACATGGCAAATATGCGGTACTGAATATGATGGACAATTAGTTCGTCAAAAAATTAAATGCTATGACTATGATGATAAGGTTCGTCATAGATCACTTTGTATGTTCAAAAGACTTCATGAGTTAATGGGATATCAGATTGCTGACAGACAGCCAACACCTATGGATTTGCAAAGATTTAAGACACGTAAAGCAGGTATTAAGGTGCAAGAAACTGACCCAATGCCTGAAAGTGGCAAACAATATAACTGGGTTTCTGAGGTGCATGACCCTAAAGGCTTTCAAGTTAAAATAGGCGAATCTAAACCTGTTCCAGCAGAAAAAACAGTTTCTGTTCAACCAAAGACTAGTTATTTAGGGGTAAGCGACCCAGAAATGGACGATGTTCCTTTTTAGAGGTGAGTTAAGTGGAAGAAAGAATATTAGATATGACTAAACTATTTCATGAAGTTCATGAAGTAGTAAAAGAAAAAGATGCGATGGATATTTTTTTTGTTTTCGATGAGATTACTAGGGGGCTGTTAGTTAACAGCTCTCTATCTTCAAAAGAAATTAAAGAGCATTTAGATTGGCGTACTAGCGGTATATTGAAAGCTATTAAAGAATGGAGGGAAAAAGATGGAAATAACTCACCAATTTCATAATGAGAAAAAACCTATTGTTATAAAGGGAGCTCCCATTTATGAAGAAAATGACGAAGATTCGTGTTGTAGCGACATTTATCGTATTAGGTTAGAAGCGTTTCGAACTAGAGACATCAATATGGCTGAAAAATTAAAGCGTGACTTTAAAGATTCATATTTAACTATTAGCCCTGTTTGTGCTGTAGATGCTAATATTCATGTGCAAGATTATATAGCTGACAGCATTAGTTTAGACTCTATAATTACGCTTAGAGATGAGTTAAACGGTATTATTGAATTATATAGAAAGGAAAATGAATACAATGAAAATGAATAAAGAATTACTAAAAGAGCAAATTGTAGAATTAATTAGTCAATGGCAAGACATATGGATGGTGTGCAACAAAGATTGTTATTGCATTCCTATTAAAGCACTTGAAGCAAGATTGTGTTCGATGATTGATTCATTCGATTCTAAAAAGGAGCCTAAGTTTAAATTAGGACAAAAAGTTTTTGTTGCAGATGAATGTGAAATTTTATATTACCCAATTGTAGAAATAGAAGAAAGTGGTTTTCATAATGGATCTCTTTATTGTTACACCTTAAAAGATGGGCAATCATGGCTTGAATCGGAACTTTTTGGTTCAGAAAAAGAAATAAAAGATTATTTTTATAACCGCATAAATGAACTTGTAAGAAAGGACAAAGAGCGTGACTAATCTTATAGCTAACATTATTACGATATTATTAATAATATTAGAAATCGCTATAAAAGCCATTCTTACCATAATTTTATTAGGGTGGGTGGTTTCTATTATGTTAATCCCAGTATTAGTGCTTTATTACTCAAAAATACTATTTATGTAAAAATTAAAAACAAGGACGTTTAAATGGGTTATCACAGATTTGAAATGGGTGATTTAGTTAATGTTAATAATAAACCCCACATAATTTATAAAATTGAGCATACCGAGGAAGAAGGTAGGCTATATGGAGTTTTAGAGTCTAACCGCTCTTATGCTTGTGAAAAGTTAAAATTTGTTCCACGTGAAACACTTCGTCTGTGGAGGAATCCAAGTGGAGACATTAAATAATGGATATCATTAAACGATTAGAAAAGCTTGAACGTAACGAACCTATTCGTAATTATATAGGAGCATCGTCAATTGGGCATCCTTGTTTTCGTAAAATATGGTATGAATTTCATAAACCTGAGTTAAGAGACAGTCCAACCGCTAGAACGTTAAGAATATTTGAAATAGGTCATGCCATTGAAGCAGTGATGATAGATTTGTTACGTCGTGCAGGTATTGAGGTGCTTGTCACTGACCAAATATTTACTGATAAAGAATTACCATACTTGCAAGGTCATGTTGATGGGATTTTACCCCACGAAGATATGGTTTTAGAGCTTAAAACATGCAAAGATTCTAGTTTTAAATTATTTAAAAAGAAAGGGGTAAAAGAATGGTTTCCAGCTTATTACTATCAAGCTCAATGTTATATGGCTTTTACAGGGCTAAATAAGGCTTTAGTTTTAGCTATAAACAAAGATAATGCCGAACTTCATTCTGAGGTGGTTAAATATGATGAAAAAGTATTTAATTACATTAAATTAAAAGCTAAGTCTATTCATGAAGGACAAAGCGAGCCACCAAGACTTTCAAATAATCCAGCATGGTTTCAGTGCGTTCTGTGCGACTTTCATAAATATTGTCATAAATTATAAGGAAAATAAAATGTTTGGACAAATGACGAATGTTCGAATGAGACATGAAAAAATTCCGTGTCCTCCTAGCTCCAAAAATGGATCACAAAAAAAAACTGAAACATGGAAAGCGAATCAAAAGTTATGGTTAGTTCTTTGGAATGAAGCAGGCAAAGGAATTACTACAGGGGCTTGGTCACCTGCTCTTGTAGGAGGTTCATTTAATGAAAATACGTATGTTGAAGTTTTAATTGGTCAATATGGTCCTATGGATATGCATTATGCTTTACCTATGGCACAAGTATTTGACAATGAATCAGATGCAAAACAATATTTAATTAATAAATTATATGGAGAAATAAAATGAGATTAAAATATTCAATTAGCGATGTAGTTTATTATTATTGCAGTTACACGGACAGGATATGTCTAGGTCGAATTACAGCTATAGCAAAACCTTCAGGGCGTGAGTGGTATGAACAAGTTAACTATTGTGTCAGAAATATTCATTTAGATAAAGATGATGATGCGTATGAAGATAGTATTACCTGTGAGGATATATTCAATAGCGAAGAAAGTATTTACTTGTTTTTAAGAGAATGTGCTTACAATAGATTCTGTAAGCATAGCGAAGTCGATATGGACGAAGAAGACTTCAATATAGCTTTTGATGAAGAGCATGCAATGAAACTACCGCCTGAAATAGAAAGTTCTTTGTACGCACCTGATAACGCAGAGCTTCAAAGATTTAGATACCACTTGGCTGAAATGGCTAATAAAGAGCTAAAAAAAGCTAAGGAGAAAAATAATGTTACCTGATAACGACTTAGATGCAATATTGTTTTGGGCGTTTAGATATGCGTTAGGTCGTATGTCTTATGTAGTAGATGATTTGCGTATTTATTTAATTAAATATAAAAATGAATTATCTAAACAAACTAAAGACAAAATTGTACAAGAAATAAAAAAAGCCATAGCCAGCAATCAAGCTGGAATGCAAATGGATGTAGATTGCTGGAATGAAGTAGTTAGGGAGTTTGAGAGTGACTCAAGATGAAGTGAATCAGATTTATGATTATTTGCATGAGTATTATGAGTACAAAGAAGGCGAATTGGTTTGTAAGAAAGATGTTTTGCGTGGCAAAAAAAAGGGGGATAAATTGGGGTGGTTTTATTATTCAGATGGGTGTAAGCCGAGTATGCGAACACTTATTTCAATAAATAAAAAGAAAAAAGTTTTTAAAGTCGCTGTTTTAATTTATATTTTTCATCATAAAAAACTCAATGGATGTATTGTGCATATAGACAATAATCCTCTTAACAATAATATTGAAAATTTAAAAGTTGGTTTATTAGGTGAGGTGCAGCATAAAGTTCGTGCTGTTAAAGACACTGGCATTCACACTATTAAAAATAAAAATGGCACAATAACGTATGCTGTAATACTTAATTTTAATAAGCTAAAAGGTCGATATGGAACATATGTATCTTATGAGCAAGCAAAAGAAGTAAGCGATTTTGTAAAGAGCATATTTAGAACTAACTTTGTTTCTGTTGAAGAAACAAAAAAAGCCGTAGCTAAAAAATTTCCATTTTCGACTCTGGTTAATCGTAATTTTACCCAGAATCAGTTAAAACTCAAGGAAAAATATGAAACAAGCCAGAGAATACCAAACACTAGCAATTAATGAATGCATTACAGCTTTAGAAGGCAGTAACGACCCTGTTCTTTTGCTTTCCTCAGTAGGTTCAGGTAAATCTTATATGATTGCACGTATTTTATTGCATTATGTAGAGCGAGGAAAACGTTGTCTTTGTTTAATAAATAATGCCGAGTTAGTGCGTAACAATTCTGCAACATATAAAGAAGAAGGTGGAAAAGCAGGTATTTATTGTGCATCTTTAAAACAAAAAAACACAACTGCACCAGTAATATTTGGCACATCGCAATCAATTCTTGCTGGAATAAAAAAAGATATAGGTAAGATTAAGTTTGATTTAATAGTATGTGATGAAGCTCATGCAATTAACTACACAAACTCTAAAAGTACTTTCATGAAATTGTTTACGAAATTTTACAATAACAATCCAAGCTTAAAAGTCCTAGGTGCAACAGGCACAGATTTTAGATTTAAAGGTAATGATATTGTAGGTCCAGAATGTTTTTTTAAAAAACGAGTGGGTAATATTACCACTTCTAAGCTTATAAATGAGGGGTATTTAGTTCAGCCTAACTTTGAAATAGATCCAAATCTACTCATTGATTTTAGTAGTATCACCCCACGCAATGGCGTATTTGCACAAAAAGAACTCCAAAAAGTAGTAGATGCTAATGAAAGATTAACGTATTTAATATGCAAGCAAATCCAAAAGATTATGACTGAAACAAATAGAGTAGGTTGCTTCATATTTGCAACAACTGTAGCACATGCACGTGAAATTTACTCCTATTTACCTGAGCATGAAACAGGATTAATTTTAGGAGAAACCTCGGAGATTGAAAGAAATATTATTTTAACTAAAGCACGCAATAAGCAATTACGTTATATTGTTAATGTTGCAATTCTTGCTGTAGGGGTAGATGTGCCAGTTTTTGATACAGCTGCATATTTACGCCCTACTGAAAGCTTAGTGTTAATGGTTCAGACAATAGGGCGAGTGCTTAGGGTTGCACCAAATAAAACAGATGCTCTTATTTTAGATTATGCAGGCAATATCGAGCGACATCAAGATTGGGACGATCCAATTTTACTAGAAGCCTTAAAGCAAACAAGAGATAAAGACAAAGATTATGATATTAAATGCCCTGCTTGTCATACCATGAATACTCAACATGCACGCAGATGCATAGGAACGTTTAATTATAAAAGATGTGAATATTTCTTTGAATGGAAAGATTGCCATGAATGCAAAGCCCAAAACGATATTGCTAGCCGACATTGTCGAAAATGTAAAAGCGAATTAATTGACCCTAACGATAAACTTCAATTAATAAGAGCTAAAGGCTATACGGAATTAAATGTACAAAATATGGAGGTGCGAATAAATTCAGGCTCAACATGGTATATATTATCTGCTATTTACACACATGACAGAGGTTCATTTTTAGAGAAATTTATAATATCCAGTGAGAAAGCTAAGAATTATTTTTATGCAAACTTTGTTAAAAAACATGTGAAAAAAGCTTATAAATATTATCCTAAGTTAATGGAGGTAGATGCAGTAAAAGAAATGTTGGACGAGGTAGAAGCACCTTATAAAATATTTGTGAGTGAGGATAAAATCAAGCACAAAGAGTTTTAATCTAAGTGCTTGAACACACAATATACTGTAGATGTAATCCAGATTATTAGCTGTTTACGGAGCTAATCCTCCAGATTATTTAGTCATTATCTATGTTTTTAATGTAAATTTCAAGAATTTCTTGTGATTCTTCTTCACTATATGCCACCATAGCACAATAACCACGCATACGTTTGCGATTAATAAACTCTTTCTGCTCTCTACTTACCACGCCTTTGTCAGTTTTAAGCTCTAACCATAAACCATGATAATCATTATTAGGCACACTGAGAAATAAATCAGATACACCACGAGTCACTCCCATGCGTTTTAATATACGTCCTTCTTGAACTGAACAAGTTCTCTGATTTGCTATATGAATTAAATCATCAGCATATTCTGGGTAGTTAAATTTAAACCAATTAACTACATTAATTTGCAATATATCCTCAGGTTTCAGTTTCACGTATCTGTACCGCAATATCCTTTGCACGTTCAGGAACTTGTCTTGCCCATTTAGAATCTAAAGCTTCTAGAGCTGCTTTTGTGTAATTCTTTTCTTCTAATGCTTTAATCATTTTTTTAAAGCCTAATAATCTAGTTAAGCCTAGATTGAAGCACATATTGATTAATGCATTTTGCACATTTCTTGGCTGATTAAAATACCAGTTAAATTGCATTAATTCAGCTTTGCATCGCTTTATATCATTACGCAATAAAAACATAATCTCTTCGTCGGAAAGACCAACAGACTCAAGATTTCGACCAACACCAATAGTTTTGATTCCCAGTGAATCATTATAAACATGATGTCTTAAGCCTTCATGTTTAATTAGTAATTCCTCAAGTCCTTTATGGTGCATAGTGATACCACCCAAAAAGCCTTACAGCACTGTACATAGCATATGAATCAAACCACGAGTTACCTTCTACACGCAAAGCATCATAAAAAATAGTATCAGCTTCCGCACGACTAAAACCATTAGGGTCTTGATACAAATAGTCATGTAAAATAGCAGGGCGAATTAAACTAATATCTTCTGGATTATATTTCCATTGGAGAATCCAAGGAATAGATGCTAAATCTGTAACAAATCGAGCCGGAACTAAAAGCAAATGGTCATTGACCCAAACAAGTAATTCTTGTTCTAATTCCCACTTATTCGAGGGATTTGGAATTAAAGTGGCTTCATTTTCAAATTTAATTTTATACTGCATATATGGACTCTTAGCTAATAAAAATAACCCTAACACTACTAATGATATTACAATTAGCAGTGTTAAGAAATGCTTTAATCGCTTAAGCAACATCTATAATAGAATACCATAAATCAACTTTATAAGTAGAGCCTGTACCACCAGTAAAGTCAGCAGTAGCAGTTGCTAAAAATAAACCTTCATTTAAAGTAGTAGCATCAGTTAAAGTTGTATCAACTGGTGAGAACCCTAAAGATGTGTCAGCAGTAGCAGCAATTAAAGTTGCAGCAGCTTGAGTTCCTGTAGCAGCCGTACCAGCAGCATTCGCAGTATCCGCATACTGAATATGAACCGCTCCACCGTCAGCTAAAACAGTTCCACCGTAATTTATATATAAAGTAGCCCTATGAAGGATTATTTTTTTACCTTCGCCTGGAGCTGGAACTAATGCTACAGATGCAGTATAAGAGCCAATTAACTCAGCTAAAGTTAAATCAACTTGAGCGTTCATCATGCCAGACAAGCCAGAAACTAATGTGCCAGCCGAGTTACGAGAGAAAAAATTATATCCGTCGCTGTATCTAATTAAAATTACATCAGTATCAGTCCATGTAAATTCGCCATTGTTAAGCTCTTCAATAGTTGCTTCTTGAGCCGCAAGATAACCAGCTGCCGTAATGGTTTCAAAGTTATCAGTTGTTACCATTCTAACAATTGTAGGGTCAATCCCCCAGTCTCTAGTAAGGTTAGTAATAGCCATAAAAGTAAGTCCTTTTAAAGTAAATTAATAATTATTAATATAGATAGTTTAGCTTATTTTTTCTTAGACCGCATCTTTCCCAGTGTCTTTGCTAATTGAGCTTGTTTTTGCGTACGAGGGCTGACGTTGCCGCCTTTATCTTCAGCCATTTTATCAATCCAGCTTTTTTTAATATCGCCGTCTTTATCGAGTTTTCCTGCCGCTTTTGCCTTTGCTTTTAAAGCCCCAGGTCGTTTGATAGCACCCTTTATCCAGTCTTTGCTTTTTGCCATAATTATAATTTCTCAAATTCATATTCTTTAACAATATTATATACTTTTTTAGATGCTTTTTTAGCTATTGGGTTATTTTTATGCTCCAATAATATATCTAAAGCTTCCTCTAATAAACGCATTGCTTCTTGAATTGAAGGTTTTGTTATTTCCATTATTTTTTCCTTGTTGTTAATAATATTCTGTTACCACTATTTGTCCAGCGCTTCCAGCGCCTCCATTAGTGCCGCCTGTACCAGCAGTGCCTGCCGCTCCAACACTATAAGAATAAGAAGCTGAGGGTGAATTTATAATTGCTTCTACATAAGCCCCAGCACCTCCTCCGACACCAGCCGCCCAAAAACCAGTTGACGAAGCAACACCGCCGCCGCCACCACCGCCTCCAGAATTTGTGCTTGCAGATGAGCCATTAGCGTTTCCATAACCACCTCGGCCACCTGTTCCAAATAAAGTGCTGCCACCACGGCCAGATGTTACGTTGCTTGTAACATTGCTAGTAGCCCCTCCAAGCGTGCCGACTTCTCCGGTAGCGCTGACTACTTGTATAGCAGGAGCGTTTACTGTGGCTGCGCCACCAGATCCCCCAGTATTAGCCCAGCCGCCCCCCGTTCCACCTGCCGCTGTAAGCAACGAAGAGCCAAAAGTTGTATTTCCTCCATTTCCACCAGCTACACCAGCAGCGCTGCCACCATTACCGCCGCCGCCCCCACCGCCGACCATTTTCACTTGAATATACGTCACATTAGCAGGTGTAGTATAAGTTCCGCTACCAGAGGTAAAAATCTGTACAGTTGGGGTTGTTGTGCCTATATTGGCATCAACATAAGCTTTAATGGCTTCGCCACTAACTACATTAGTTGGAGAAGCTGTTGCAAGAGTATCATCATCAATAAACTCATTAAAAGCCATATCAATTTGATTTTTAGTCACCATTTTTTATATCCTTATGCAATTGTTAAACCAGCCGAGTTGGTTCTTTGTACACGCCATGTGGTATTAGCCACTATACACACAACTTTAATGTTGTCGGTAGCCGCAGCACTGGTTAATGTTCCACCTGTAGTTGTAGTGCTTGAACCTATTTGAATAGTTTGCCCAGAGTTAGCCGTTAAAATCCATCCGCCAGCACCTAATCCTTCTATTTCTACTTTTTGACCTACTGCACAAGTTGCAGGCAATGTAATAGTTGTTGCTCCAGCATTGCTGCACACATAACCATTATCAACAGCAGCAGCAATAGTGCCTGTCGCATCTGTAGTCCACGTTAAGCCACCTCCTGTTGAACTAATCTCAATATTGGGGTTATTGTAATTTACAGACATGCCTGTACCAGCGACAATACTACCTGCATTTACAGGGTTACCAGTTTCACCGATTAATAATTGACCATCAGTTAAACCAAAATCAACTGTACCATTAAATGTTTTATTGCCAGTAATTGTCTGAGTGCCGTTAATAGTAACAACATTATTAATATTTGGAATAAAACTAATCCAAATAATAGGATCAGTTCCAACCACTGTTACAGTTGTACTTAATAACCAGCCTGTATTAGCATTAACTGTTCCCTCTGTAACGGTCGCTATTTCACCTTCAATCATCTCATCAGGCGCATCAAAATCTGTAGTACGTGTATAAATAGCAGGAGTTGAGCCATCACCAACCTGCGTAACTTCGTAAATGCCATTTTCAAATGTATTAGTTTGGTCTTTAAATAAAACTCTATCCGCCAAGGCTAATGACACACTATCAATACTTGCAGCTCCATTAGAACTAGCTGTCAAAGTAGCACCAATACCAGCTGTTCCATTATCATAAGTAGATGCAAAATTACCTGTAGTAGCTACACGAGTAGGATTTAAAAATCTAAATCTATCCACGTTATCATCAACATAAGTTTTAATAGCTAATGAAGTACTCAAATTTGTAGCTGTAGCAGCAACCATTGTACTATCATTAATAATTCCATCTACAGCAGTTGTTGATTGAATATTAAAAGTACCTGGCATATTTGCTGTTAACGAAAAAGAAAATACTGGATTAGCAGAGCCATCACCATTAGCAACATCAATTTCATTAGTCGTACCTTGAAAGATTAATGATGTTAAATCACCAGTAGTAGTAGCTACCCTTAAAATACCACTAGCTAAACTTGCTAAATAAAAACCATTAACTAACGTTCCAGTATTAACCTTAGCTATTAATGAAGTATTAGCTAAATCCTGAACTGTTTTATCAACAATCGTTCCTTGATTTTCTAATCCAATTAACGAAGCTCCTTCCCCTGCTAAATGGCTAGCAAGCAAAGCTAAAATAGTACTTGGAGCTGATGCTGTTGTTAATGCTTCCCATGCAGCTGTAGAGCTATTATAAAATTCATAGTTGTAATCCGTAGTATTAAATCTTAACCTAAAATTAACATTTGCATCAGGAACAGCAGGACGTTCAGCAGTTGTTCCAGGCGGAAGCATAGGCAAAGAATTAGTAAACTTAGTATTACCGTTCCTTAAACCAACAGTAATGTCATTATTTGCTAATTCACCCCCATCTACAAACTCACTAAACTTTTTGGTATCAACCATAATCTATCCTTGTAATAGTTTAATTTTGAATACGTCTTAATGAAACGCTAGCATAAGCATTAGAATCAGGCGTACTAAAATGCACAACATCGCCACCATTTAGATATCTTTGGCTTCTATCATGTCCAGGATTTAATTCTGCATAGGATTCAGTTAAAACAACTCCACTTGCTGGTACAGTTGGTGAAGCTCCTACCCTAACAAAAACATTAGAAGCTGGACCATATGCAAATTTTGCTGAATATTTATCGGTTGCAACACCAGGAACAGTAAAGCTTTCTGGAGTACCTGTTTGAACATTAACTTGATAAGATACATCACTAAATGGAATTGTTAAATCATAGTTTGAATTGTAAGACACGGCCATAAAAATAATCTCCTATATATTAAATAACCCAGTTTTTATTTATATTATATACTATTATATTATTTTCCAAGACGACTGTTTGCAACATAATGCACCGCCGTGCTATCACCTCGGCTTGATGCAGCAGGTGAAGTTCCTACAACTGAAAATCCTCTAGTGCTAACATTAGATGAGATAGTAGCACTCCATGATGCCCCTGTATTTACATCAACCATCTGCCCAGCAGCGCCAGATGTAAAATTATAAAAAGTTACTGTTGGAGCAGCTCGCATAATACGAGGAAAGTCGTATGCAATTGCATTAGCATTAGGTGTACTAGCAAGTGCATATTGAGTTCCGCCAATAACGCCAGATGCACCAGTATTATTGGCTGGTAAAGTTGCAATAGGAAATGATTTCCTATAATAATATTCGCACCTAGCTAATGCCTCATCAAAAGTTAAGCTTACACTATCACTAGCGTATCTATTAGGGATTAAATTAACTTTATTAAATGTGATATTATCAGGTAGAGCGCCACTTTCAATCATTGGATCTAATGTATAAACCAATAGCCCCATTGTCATATTAGCATTATCTGACGGAACAGATGTTAAATCAAAACCATCAAAATATAATTCATTTACACCATCTACTAATCTATATACAGGGTCATTAATAGCATCTACACTTGACCAGCCAGCAGATAAAACAGGCTCTCCTAATGCATCCCATGTGGCTATGGGTACAGTTCTACTAACAGTTGACGGTAATGACGAGCGATAAATAAGCTTAGCTTTCATTCTTAATGTAGCGTTATTTTGTTTTCTTGCTGTTAATTTGGCGTAACTAGAAAGAATACCGCCCCAATATGGTCGACATGTAGCAGGGTCAATATATTGTAGAATGGCAAACTGATTAGTTGCTGTTACAGCTTGAATAGTTAATCCATAATTTAATGTATGACTCGCACGTCCAGCCGATACATTTACTGCCGTTGAAGCACTGCTGCCGTCAGTAATATAACCTTGTTGCAACACTATTGTTTGGTCAGCCGTGTAAACATTATTAGTTACATTGGTTTGTGTAGTGGTTCTATCCTGCCAAGGATTTAATCCAAAATCCCACCCAGTTAAGATATCGCCTTTAGCCTCTAATAAAAGACTATCTCTATAAGTATGAAATGTATGGTCAATTTGTCTATCAACAGTTGTTTGTTCATAGGCGACAGGCAACGGATTACCTGATGTTACTATTATTTGAAAGCTTGTTAAAAGGATATTACAATCACCCGGAATAGTAACCAAATAATCAACGTAAGCACTAGGTGGAACGTCAGTATTATCACTAGTACCAGTGATAGATTGGCTACCTTGAAATTCCTTATAAGAACTTAGTAAGCTTTCGTTACTAATTAAGGTTGCTAATGTATCACCAAATGAATCTACTAAACTGGCACTTATTGTTGCCGCTCCTGTGCTTCCTAGCTTACCAGTTACATTGTTGATAACTGTTTTGCCAGCCCATAAGACACCATTTTGCTGAAATCTTTGTCTTAATGTTGCTGTTGACCACCCAGCAAGCACTAATTGCAACGCATAAGGGGCGTTTGTTGTATCAGCAGGTGTATCAGTATTATTTTTAGGTACACGTGTAATAATGGCTGTTCCAACAGATGCACCGCCATCTAAAAGCAAATCCCAACCTGGACCGATATTTATAGTTTCAGTTGTACCATTTGTTATTGCTAGTGGAGATACAAAGTCAATTAAAGCAAATTGAGGGTTTGTAATTTGATTATCCGTTGGCAATGCAACTAATGACAATGAGCCTGAGCCGTCAGTAGGGCTATAGTTTTCAATTAAATATATTAAAGGGTCAGCCATTGTATCACCCTGTCTTATCTCTAATCGATAAGTTGCATTTGGATCATCAGACCAGTAAACATCTACTGGTAAAGTACCATTTGCTAAAAACTGTATTGGCTGTGTCCAAGGCGTACCACTTGGTGTATGAAAAACAGTTGCAGGCAAATAAGGCAAATCATTCTGTAATACAAACATAAAACATGTATCATCTAATTGATTGCCTGTTAAGTCTACAAAACTCCATACAGGGTTATATCCACGGATGTTCATTTTTTTTACCCCTAATATTTATTTTTTAATATTTTATCAACCGTCCTGAAAGAATGACCGCACTTATTCATTATGACATATTTTCCTAATCCATTTTCATACATTTCCTTTATACGATTAATCTGTGTTTTTGTTAATATCTTTCTCGTATTTAACGCCTGTTTACCCCTTGGAATCCATGTGCAATTTTCAGGATAATAACCTTTATTATTATCTATTCTTTCTATAGTTAAATCATCCTTATATCCATTATTTAAAGCCCAATGATAAAAAGAATCTTTACAATTAAGCCATTCATCGCACACAGTTATACCTCTTTGGCCATAATTTTTATAAGCTGACGATTTTGGATTTGTACATCTATAAATAATACCAGCTCTAATCTTTATTATACGCTCTCTTTTGTCGCACCACCTTTTTTTATTTCCTTTTCCCTTCAGGCTTTTGCATTTGCAAACTTTATCTCTAATAGCAAAAGAACCATAAGCTCCCGTGTACTGAAGACCACATAAAACACACTCTACCTTTACATATCGTTTAGTTGTTTTAGAATTTTTAGTAGGAAACTTCATTCCTAAATTTTCAATTACTTTAAAATTATGAAACTCCATTCTTATTGGATATGCTGCCATAGATATCATTCCTATATTAATATTATGATATTATATCATACTGGATTGTAATCTCTTTATTTATTGACAAGTGCATTCCTATAAGTTAAAATTCCAACAATAAATTGAAGGAATTTATTATGCTTAATTTTTTATTATTTGCCTGGTTAATTTTAATGGCTATTTATATCATAGCCGACTTTAGAAATAGCTAATTATTTATTTGCTTCGTTAATTAAATATTTAATACCGCCAGTTGTTCCTATGCCTGTGCCTAGCTTACCTAGATTTCCCAGCTGTTTCATCATCTCTTTTTTTAATCTTTCGGTATTTAATAGTTCTTCCATTTCAGGGTGAGCCGCTAAAAATTTCTTCATGGCGGCTGATTCTTCGCTAAAGTACTTAACTATATCTGGAGGAATTTTTTTCTTTTCCCCAAACACCTTAGCAAGTTTAGTATCCGTATAATAGATATCTTTTAACTGTCTCCATAAGTCTTTAGCTTGCCCATATGTATGACTTAAATCAATGTGCCCTTGTTCAGTTAAATGTGAATGTATTGTATTTAATAATTCATTTTTGAATTCATCTTGAAGCTCCCCTAAATTCCTATCAGCACTATACTTTGCATGTAGATTTTCTTGCGCCTTTTTTCCTAAATCTGATTGAAGCTTATGAACCGACTGAACGTCTCCTTGTTTTGCTCTTTCAATTAACAATTTATTTTTTTTT
>Ga0210043_1000632_pt1 | contig 36548 bp, 41 predicted proteins | sample CryGeymet201501t_FD_183990 | JGI IMG/M metagenome (GOLD analysis project Ga0210043, IMG submission 183990) | Groundwater microbial communities from Crystal Geyser aquifers in Utah, USA - Crystal Geyser metaG 2015-01t (SPAdes) (version 2) | ecosystem: Environmental > Aquatic > Deep subsurface >... | reverse complement strand
TGGCTAAGTAGGTCGAGTCTATTGGCCGCTTTTACGTCCGGGTCGGCAAAAGTTTTATAAATAATAAATAGCACCCCGATTAGGGTTACTATGCTCCCAGCGGCTTGTAGCCATTGCAAAATACTCATAAGTTATAAATTAATTATTCTTTTGGTGTCTTAGTCCATGCCCCGTCGTCCTTTGCTCCCCGGCGCCATAACCAATTACCAAATCCTTTAAACGCCAACGCAAAACCGCTGAGCGCAAAGTTACCAGCCGATAGACAAACATGATAGGCACGGTGCAAAGACATTGAAAAACCAGTTAAATTAAAGACTCCTAGGCTTAAAAATAAACTGATTCTTTTATGAAACATTGCGACTTGTCCAGTTAAATTAAAGGTGCCAACTTCTGATATTAATTTCCTAACTCTATGGAATAAAACGTCTTGCCCATTTAAAACGAACGAGCCAAAAGAAAATGCGGCGTTAGTTACTTTATGAAATAGGGCTACAATTCCCGACAAACTAAAAGATCCGTAATTTAAAACGACGTGCATTAGGCGGTGGAATAATAAATCGCTACCCGTTACGGCAAAGGTCCCGGTGCTCATTATTATTGCCCGGCCTTTGATAAAGATTACATTTATACCAGTTAGTGCGAAACTACCAAATGCAAGCACTATTTTATTAATTCTATGAAATAAAATGTTTTGACCGGTCAGAGTATAAGCGCCGAATTCGGCAAGCAGAGTCTTAATCTTTTTGAAAAGCAAGGATTGCCCGGTTAGCGTATAGGAGCCATAAGATAATAATTCTTTTATTATTCTTTTTAAGGCGGCAGTGTAACCGGTCAGTGTAAAAGTTGCATAGGCGCAAGCGAGTGTATAAATTGTGGGCGGATATTGAGTTGAATAATCAGCGTTGCAAAAATAAGCGTTATCTATTGTAGTTGGATTAGCTCCCGAAGTAGTATTAAAATCTTGTAACGATATAACATACTTAATATTATAACCAAGAGATACAGTTGTTGTTACTCCTATTTGAACCCAAGCACTACCCGACCAGTAATAAAAAGCGACAGTTGTCCCAGTATTAACTATTTTAACATCTTTTCCATTAGTTACTGTTGACTCTAAACTATAAACCTGTGTTCCTCCTGAATAAATACGAATACGATAAGTTCCTCCACCTGAACGAGCTCCGATATAAGCATAATTGCTATTATTCTTCCATAAATACATACCAGCAATAGGCTCATTATTACCGCCGTCAGTCCAGTCTAAAAGACCTTGTATTATAGAAGTCCCGGAAGTAATGCTAGAAACTGACTCTAATTTATTAACAAATTCCGATATATTTGTTGTATTTGATAAAGCTAAACTTAAACTTCCATTTTGGGAAATTATACTATTAGGGTCGGTTTCAGTCCACTTGCTAGTGTCTATCGTTGTCCCAATAAATTGATCGTAAAACACTACTGACATAAATTATATAATATTTAATAATTTTTATAAGGGAGCCGGGACTCCTCTCTGCTCCCCTAAAAAATAACTAAGCGATTTGAATCACGCCGTTTGTGCCGTCAAAGTCGAGGACGAACTGGTCTCCGTCGGCCATAGTAACGGTTGAACCGTAGTCATAGAAACCGATTAATTCTTTATTTGAGGCCGTATCGTTATAGATAGAAATATATCTAAATGAGGCCACTGCGCCACCGCTAGCGGTTAGGGTTAAATCATTAACCACAAGCTTATAGGTGCCGCTAGTTTGTGCTGAGGAGGCCGTAGTCAAAGCTCTAGCTGATAAGTTGGTATAAGAGATTTGAGTAAGGTCTGCTAACACTGAATTAGTTGCTACCGGGGCGACTGCCGATAGAGCTATCGTCAAAGTGTCAGCGCCCAGATTATGGACCTTTTCAGCTAACGCCTTAACAAACGAGTTAAATTTTGAGTAAGTTGCCATACATGTAAAGTTAAGGTTTTAATTAATTAATAATCGGCGCCGGCATTTCCGTCGTCGTTTTTTGATTGTTCCGGGACAATTGAGTCGTCCACGTTAAAACTGGTCAAAAGTCTAATTTTATCCGCTAAATCAAAATCAAACTTTTGCTCTTTTTCAGTTAGCGGTATAGGTTTTTCTTGAGAATTTTTATACTCAATGATCATGCGCCTAGCCAAAAGTTCGTGCAGAGCTTTAGGAATTCCAAACTCTGTATTTGACGGAGCGGCCGACATATCAGTCGTGGACGTCATATCGGTTAAGTCAGCAGGCAAGATATTCGCCCACATGGTTAAGCCGTCGTCAACGTCGATAATCGGCGTATCGGAAAGAAGCCAAAACTGTTTTCCAAAAATATAATAGCCCCAGTTACGGCCGGACATATAGGACACAATGCTTGCCTCGTCCGTGGAGACGCGGAGTTTTGTCAGATTAAACGGATCTAAATGTTTTTGATTAATGCCGTCGATTTTAGCCTCTACGAATTTAAGACCGGTAATAACGTCAGAGCTAATACCGTAGTTTCTTTGCCCTGCTACTAAATCACGAGTGAATTTCAAACCGAAATAATCCTCGTCAGTCTTAATAATCGCCGCACAAATATCGTTTTTAGCGATATTGGCATAAATCATTAAAAGGGTATCAGGAAAACTAGAGGCGTCAGTCCTAGTCTTTTTTCTTACGTAAGTTGCTAAATTTTGTGGGGTCATAAATTTAAGGAGTTTTCCGGGCCAATAGATTAAGTGGGTCGCACCTCAGACTCTATTGCTTGCGGCGCGCTGCCATACGGCGCGCACCCGGACAAAACTAGATAGCCAAGATATTCATGTTAAATGGGGCTATGGTATTAATATAGACCGCATTTGGAACAACTGTGACGTCGTCGAAGTCGGTAGTGCCACCAACGAAACCACCAGTGCCGGTCGGATTAACAATCACGAAACCAAGCACTACTTCGTCAGCCGGGACTTCCGGGAAGACCACAGCGCCAATAGTAGCCGCCTCAGTGCCGTTTGTAGGCGTTACAGTGCCGGCAGCGTCCATTGAAAGGACAATAACGTTGAACTTAGCATTGGCTACGTTATTAGCGCTAGTCAAGGTAATTTCAGCGGTTGTCTTTTTAATTAAAGAGCCACCGATAGAGGCGTAAACTGTGTTAGCAATTAAAACTTTTTTCTTTGAACCTGAGCCGATAGCTAAACCGGCAGAGGTCAAACAATAGTCAACGAAATTTCGTTGAATTTCGTCTAACGCATTGCGCATTGCTTGGTCGCAAAGGGTAAACGATTGTCCAATAGTTCTAGCCATAAAATTAAGGATTAAACTTATTTATTAAGGAGTCGGTTTAGCAAACTCATTTTAGGCAGTTAAAGCGTCTAAGACGTCTTTATCTGCCATATCAACTCGTTTGTCTAAAGCAACTTCGTCCTGAATACCAAGGAGTCTGTCGAGGTCCTGAGCCATTGGCTCAGGAATCATTACTCGAACGCCTTTCTTGATAGTCAGCTTGTAACCATTTGTGGTAACGGTTTCCTCAGCTCCTTTTTTCTCGCCGAAATTTAAAGGAATATAGTAAGAGCGTTTAGGCTGCTTATCCATAAACTCCTTTGTGCGCTGAGCGTCTTCGGTCAGAGTCAATTCTTGCTTATCGGTAACACCGCTATTGTTAAATGGTTGCCTAACTGCTGTGCTCTTGACGGCACCAGTTTGGCGACCACGAGGAGTCGGAGCTTGAGCCGGAGCTTCGTTTTCGTCTTCTCCGTCTAAGTTTTCTAATTCCTCGTCATTTTTTCTAGTGATAGGTCTAGTCATATTAGTAATAAATTACTAAGGTCAAGAGGCGAGAGGATATTGCTACCCCCAGGCAACTAAGCAGCGCAACCGGTTTCGATTCTTACTAAATAATCGTTATTTAGCATTTTAGCAACAAAGGTCGCTTTCCAACCGGAGGTAGCACGTTGGTCCAAAGGATCAGCTGTGCCGGCAGAACCTAGAGGTTTAACAATGTTTTTCATTGCCTCGCCTGAGATTCTAGTAATACCGTAAGCGTTCATACCCATAATTAAAGTGGCATAAACGTCGACACCATTACCCTCTAATGGGAAAACCTTAGCGTTAGTGGTTTCCACAAAGCGAATTTCTTTGTAGGCACCAATTTCGCCCTCCATAACGTTAGACTTGTTGGCGTATTTTTCCACTGGGATAAAGCCAGTCAAACCAGTTAAGGTGTAAGAGACGTTAGGGTGGACAATACCAACATAGCAAGCGTTCAAAGGAGTGGTTGCATATCCGGCGTCCGGATTAACCATTTGCATTACTTTTCTTGCCTTATTGTTTTTTAATAAGCGGATAACCTTATCCAGCAACGTAGTTGTGATAAGGTCGGAGGCAGTCAATTGACTTCTTAAAGTCGCACTGCCACCGAAATACTTGTTAGAACCAGCGGCCATAACGTCGCGGGTAAGCTGATCTAAAGTATCGCCAGCTTGTAAGCCTAACTGCTCGCCTGCAATAGTCAGTTCTGGGTCCTCAGTAGTGAAGTCCAAAACGTCGGTAACAGTGATAAAATCGCCGTATTGCAGTGCCTCAGCGGTAATATCAGTAACAGCTAAATTGCTGCCAACAGGGGTAATACCCTCAGAAAGAGGAGTAGTCGCCGCAGCCAATAAGCTGTATTTTCTAAACTTAATAATTTTTGTCCCTGATTTGCGAGGTATGTCTCTTACTTGAGCCCATTTAGTGTGCAGTAACAAAGGAGTCGCTGCCATTAAAAGGTTTTTATCGTAAAAGCACGATACTTCTGCTGGGATTTGAGAGGTTGAAGTCATATAATTTCCCCAATTAGTAAATAAAATAAATTAAATACGACAACCACAAAATTATTATTCTGCCTGGCGGCGTAAGACCTGGTCGCGCTTGGCGATAAACTCGGCGGTAGTCATTTCAGAGACTGGTTTAGAGCCTCCGTCCTGGCCAGCGCTTGAGCCTTTAGTCTTGGCTTGAGCCGCTTTTTCGTCAGCCTCTTTTTGCTTTTGTGCGCCGATTCTTATCAGGTTTTTATACCCAATGGCCTCAAGAGCAACAGTGCTGATCGGCAGATGTCGACGACTCGGGTCCTGCCACCACTTGGCAATTTTTGCCTCGTAGGGTTTAAACTCAGGATTTTCATTAAAGAATTTGCTAGCCTCCTCCTTATCTTCGGAGCCGACTATCTTCTCTAATACCGGGGCGAGGCGCTTATCAATAACTTTACTGATAATTTCCTCGTCGTCAGGAGCCACGTCTTCGTCGTCAGCTCCCTCGTCGTCGTCATTTTTCTTTTGTGTCTCGACCTTAGTCGATTTCCGTGCATGCCTCTCGTTGTAATAATCTGAGGCAGTTTTGCGCACAGGTGGCGGAGTGTCGTCGTCTCCGTCAGCTTTTTTGGACTTGTCGTCGTCCTGGACCTTTTTTTCGCCCCCGTTATCTTTTGCTCCGTCGTCCTGACTGGAATCGTCGGAGTTCTCAGCGCCGTCGTCTTTCGCTCCGTCGTCGGCACCGGTATCAATAACGTCTTCGTCATTGTCTCCCATAAAATTGTTGCTTTCTCTAGTTACTGGCCTGGGGAAGTCAGTGCTAGGAAAAGGTTGATTAACCTCTCGGTTTAACAAGAACCGGAAAGTAAAGCATTTTAGTTAGCTTTGTAGGGCTGACAAAGGTCAAGGTCGCGAACCGTTGTCAGCCATGCGAAAGGGGGGCAATCGCTGGGCTAACAGCCCTACAAAACCAACTAAGTGGTTTTATTTATTTTCTTTTTTCAAAGTCCTCTCGTTTAAAATATGGATCAAAATTTTCTTCTTCTTCCTCAATACTTTCTCCTTTTAAATCAGCCAATTGGTCGCCGGGCATATTCAGGAGCTTGATAATAAATTGGCGTTGGTCTTTAAGTTTGTCGTCCTCGTTGTAAATCGGGGTCTTGTCGTAGCGCTCATTGAGAATCTCGCCGCTCTTGATATAAACATTTTCCGTCAATACTCTCTTAATCAACGCCCAACCGGTGGAACTGACCAACTGCTCGAGGGCATGGATAGCCGCCTCGCGGTCTTCGTCAGTTTCCGGGTTGAGGAATTTCAGGTCAACGATTTTTTTGTCTTCTTTTTTCTTGGCCATATTATTGCTGCGGTAAATTATTATTAGCCGGTCTAAACGCCGCTGAGTTGCCTTGGCCGCCGTTATCCATTGGCGCGCTCGAGGTCTTGGTCATAACGTCGTTACTTGGCATTTGTTCGCTTGGCACCTGAGGGAATAAGTCCGGGCGTGTCTTCTTCATTTGCATTGCTTTCTTATGGGCCTCAATGTGAGCGAATTTAGCGGCCGTCTCGGCTGCCTTGCGGTGCACTTCGATATGGACCAGGTGGTCGTCAGTTGATTCAACAAGCACTTTCTTATTGTCAGTTAAAGATAGGTTTTCGTCTTCGGCGTCCATTTCGTCCACGGTAGGCGGAATAACCATGTCGATTAAGTCCTTAGAGACGCCATTTAAGCGCCCTAACTGCCTGATAGCGAATAGTTTATTGCTTGAGGGGTAAGATAGGGCGATATTCGTCCAATTCGTAAATCCTTGCAATTTAATAGCACGCTTAGCGTCAGCAATAACTCGGCTCTCAACTTCCACGTCCGGGTCAGTGTGGGCGATAATGTTATCGGACAATAATTTTCGCCACTGGTGGGCACCGGCGCCGCTGATTCTAATAATCTTTTCGTCAATGTCTTTGGCAAAAAAGGTCTTATACAAGAAATACCACTGTCTCCAAAAACGACGTTCGGACCAACCGAAAATCTTAGCCGATAATGAATAGCGGACGTCTGAGCCGACACTAGCCTTATTGATTTCGGTCGCCGTTGGATTACCAGCAGCCACTTGGCCTTGATTTGAGGCCGGAGTAGCGGTTGCTCTTTGGGCGGCAGAATCTAAAACGCCTAAAATCCACTGCACCTCAGCTTTAACTTGCTGAGTCTGCACGGCTACGATCGAATTATTCGGGTCGCCGTCAATTGGAATATGCTTATTTAATTCTTCCTTAGCAAGATAGGATTTCTTAATCTTATTCGTGTTAAATAGGTATTTAGGTCGGAGTCCGCTCTTAATGCCCTTTAAAGCCAAATTCTGAGCCACTGAACGGGCGCGTTGCTTGTCTTCGACTAAGTCCGGGACAGAGACGCCGTCCCAGTCCTTAGACATTGGAAAACACGCTCTATCAACTAAAGGCCAGTATTCCTGGTCCGGTAATTCGTAATAGCGCACGACTAATTTACGGTCGTTAGCTAGCTCAACCATAATCTTTTTGCCGCCGTAATTCGTGAACCACTTTAAGATTCGATATTCTTTATTTTCGCCTTTTAATTCAAATTTAGCGTTGACGTTATCGCGTCCCTGAGCCTCGTCGCGTAAAGCACTGTTTTCGTCCACGACTGACTGACTGCCGGAATCGTTCTTAATCTGCTCGAGGTTAAAGTAAACGCCGGCCTCACGCATTTGATTCTTAGTCATGCGGATTTCATAACCCCAAAAGCGTAAAGCGCCGTTATGTTTAATATCGCCATTAACTGATTTGGCTTTCGGGTCGCGATAGAAAGTAAACGGATCAATATTAATCGGAATTGGCAGTTTCTTGTCCCGGTCAAACTCCATGAATAACACAAGGCCACGGCCGAAAAAGGTCGCGTCCCAGTCCCAATAATAATCGAGCTCGTCTTTCTGCATGTCGGTATAATCGAACTCAGCAAGGTCGGTTAAATTCTCCGCCGTTTCTTCGTCGCCTCGTTCGCGCGGACTAAATAAAACCGAAAGACGGTCGTCGTAAAGCGCTGATAAAATAGTTTGGTGGATAGTAAAAAGCAGAGGGTCGCCAATTGCCTCTTTATCTCTGCGTTGGTTGTTATAGAGTTTTAAGCGCACTACCCACTCGGTCCACTTCGGACGCATGAATTGGTCGCTTAAAGTAAATTCGGTGTCGATTTGGTCCTGCAAGCGCTTATAGCCTTTGGCCGCCAACTTCTTTAGCTGACGCGCTAGGGTGCCGGTCTCCATTAAATCCAATTCGCTACCGTCATTAAACTCAAAATCAGCCGTTTCCTTAACGACTTTAGAGTGATTTTTTAATATGTTTTTTGAAATTTTCGCCATTGTTTTACACGCAGGCGACCTTGAAATAACTGACGTTTATATTTTATAAAGCTTCGTCTTCCTCCCAAGAAAGACTAAAGCTAGTTCTCCGGTCAGGATTACTAACTAGGCCCGTAATGTGTCCGTTTAAAGAAATATTATCGGCGCCCCCTTTAGCCGCTACGGCGGCAAACGCTGTCATTATTTCCTCTACACTCTCAGAAGATATTGATTTAAAAACTTTCGACATACTTATTTTTTATTATTTTTTATTTTATCTATCGTTTCGTCCGCTTGCTGAGTCAGGACGGAAAGCAGATTTGAGACGTCTTCGGTTTTCAGGTCGTCATAGAATTTAACCGCGTCCATTAACTGCTTAGTTAGCTTTATCTTCTTACCACCTTTTGCCAGTTCCACTTGATCGCTTAACTCTTTAATTTTTTTCTCTAAGCCCTTTTCTTTAAAGGGCGGTTGAATAACCCAGTCGCCATAACTCTTGCTTTGATAGTCCCAGCGCCAAGCGAAATGGTCAGCGATTCTGATAATGGTTATTTTCTCCCCGGAGGTATCAACCTGAAAGGCTGCTAAAGCAACCTGCATATTCTTGGTATTTTTCAATTCAATTTCTTTGTTGGTTTTGCGACCCATAAATTTAAAATTAATTTAAGTGATAAAGAAAATAAACTACAAAGCTAAATAGCCCCATGGTTTATTTTAATTGTTATTTCAAATCGCTTTTGCATAAAATATCGTAAAGTAATTAGTAAGCAATTATTAGCCGTAACTAAGCCTAGTTACGATAATCACTCTCGGACAGTCCTCATAGAGGAGAGACTAACTACCGGATAATTAAATTATAGCACTAACTAAAAACCCTGACAATAGTTTTATCTGTCAAACGGGTCGTCGTCTCCCCAGGCGTCGTCGCTGTCCCTTTCCGAGACTCTATCGTTAGGAACCCAAGGCTCCCAAATAGGCTCTTGAATCAATATGCGGCCTAGGTTTTCGATCATGTGGTCGTCTTTATCAACCGGACTCTGTTTTTGGTCGTGAGTATCGCGCGCCTTGCCGGTCCACTCTTGCCACATCCAATGCTCGATTTCATAAATAGTGCGCTTGCAAGTCTCAAAGACGTAGAGTTCCGGCGTTACAATAAACTCGTCGCCAACCTTTTGAAAGTCTAAGGCGTCAGCAATACGACGATTTGAGGCCGTTCTCGCTTTAGACGCCTCAAGGTAATTAAACGGGCGATAGGATTCAATTTTAGAGATAAGACTCTTTTGAGTATGCTGGTCCTCAATAAAAGCGCTAGGGTCAGCCATACGGCGCACAGTGCGATATTGTTGGTCTATCTTCCACAGGTTAGCCGCTAACTCTTTACTTCCTCCCTGGCAAGATTTCCAAAACTCGTCGATAACAAATTTCTGTCCCCACTTATCAACCGCTAGCCATAGTCCGGCGTCTTTTGTTCTCGGGTGCGGATCTAAAGCGTGATAAACCGTATAGTCGCGCAAATTAATATCAAATGGCCTAATCACGTGGACTTTATGCTCCCATTGCTTATAAACCAAGCCGACTAAATGTTGGAACTTACCATAAATACGGGCTTGCTTTTCTTCCTCAGAATATTGGCTAACCATGTTCTCAATATGCTCGTGCTTTAAGAATCCTCTATCGCCATGCTCGCAACAAGCTGATTCGACGTCAGCCTCAATGTAAAAGCGGCGGCCAACGTCGTGGTCCGGGTTGCCGATAATCTGGTCATACATCCACGCTGAGCCGGTTAAAGGTGTCGCAGTGATAAAAAGCATTCCACCGCGTCTTAGACGGCTAACACAGGCCTTATAGATAGACTCAGGCGGCGGCTCGTCTAACCAAATAAGCCCTAAAGTGGCTGATTCAAATTCCTTGACCGCTTGGTCATAGGTCATAATGTCAATTGTCCAACCGGTGTCAGTCTCCCAGTGGCACTCGTAATTTTTGCCGTGTTTTTCCGCCTTGAATCTTCCGGCCGGAAACCAATTATAAAGCTCAGGGATAATAGTTGAGGTTACGGTTGTTGGCTCAGTAACAATTCTAATCTTTTTAGGGAACGTCCAATTACGCATTAATTCTTGCTGAAAGAATCCGTTTCCCTCCGGCCATATTAAATTAGCTAGCATATTAGCGCCAAGACAAGTCTTCCCGACGCCGTTCGCCGCTGAGTAAAGAGAAATAAAATAGTCCCCACCAAAGACGGCGTTGACAAACATTTCGCCGATTCCGGTCGGGACGTAGTATTTATGCGGCGTGGCTTGATAGCGGCGCAACTGTTCTTTTTTGGCGAGCTCCTGGACGCTCGTTATTTGGTCGGGCATAGTTTATTAGCTAAGTGTTTAAGATAGAGATATAAAAACCGGACCGCAAAGAATAAGGCCACTGAGAGCAGCAAGATTAATGCCTTGGTAATTAAGCCGATAATTATATTCATAGGGCGAGGAAAGTAGGATTTGAACCTACGTTTACCGTGTTGGAGACGGTAGGCCTAGACCACTAGCCGATTTCCCCAGGGTCATGCGACCCTATCTGCGTCCACTGCGGACATATTTACTAACGTCTTTTTCAACGCCGTTAGTTGTAATAATCTTCTTCTCGTATTTAATGCCTAAATGCCTTTCTAATTCCCCGGACCTAACAACTGTGTCGTCGATTCGATTATCTAACCTGGTAGTATTTTCGTCTATTTCCTTAATAAGTTTAACAAATCTTTTATCGACTTGGCCAAAACAACTAGCGGAATCAAATAAGCAATCGCCAAATAATCGCTTATAAAGTTTCTTATGCCTATCCTCGAGCTTATTTAAGTCTGACTGCAAATTAGCAGTAGCCACGAAGTTTATGATCAGCAAGACACAGAAAATAGCCGTTAAAATTATAAATAAAATAATCATATAGTTATTTCCAAGTGATTGCCTTAACCGCCCACATTTGGGCAGTCTGCGCCTCAGTGATAGCCACCGAGCACAGTCTCTTTACCTCAGGGCTAGCACCCTCAAAGTTTCTTAAAGTGTCTAAGCCGTCGATAATGTCAGCATAAAGCCGTTTCATTTTGTCGACGTCAGCGTTGCCGCCAGGATTAAAACTTAATCCGACAGCCTTTTGGCCAAAAGTTAAATCATTTTCTCCCATATTTTTGCGACCCCCGAACGATAGCAAGCGCTATCTAAATTCGGCTTGTCTTTATAAAAACTTAATTAAACAATTTCCGTCCGGTAATTTATCAACCTGAGCGCTGATAGATTTAACCGGCGGAGCTAACCTCTTAAATAATATCTCATTATTCTGTTTACAGAAAGGCAGCATTTCTCTTAGGACGTTATCGTCTCCAAACATTAAGCCCATAGGTAGAGGCAAATTATTATCTCCCACCACTAGGCCGGTAAACATGAACGGCTTACCCTGATTCAAGGCGTTAGCAATTAAAGTCATGATATTATTATAGGCTTTAATTATTTCGTTTCTATCGTTTAAATTTTGCTCGACAATATCTTGGTTAAACATATTTTCTAAACTTCTTCTTAATCCACTCAGCCGTCATGCCCGACATAAGGAACGCTAGAAATAACAAACTAAGTGATAAATATATAATTAAAAATGTTTTCATTTTTTTAAATTATTGGCCGTATGATTACACCTTGCGATTCGTCCTAGACCATTGTAGAGCCTCGTTTTTTGGTTAAAATGCCAATAAACAAGGCTATTTATAAAATATATCGACAATTGCGCCAGCCGTCTTTTTATCGACACCGCCCGAAATAAGTCTCAGGTCGTCGCAGTTAAAATGGCTATCGTCTTCGAGCACTCCCAGGTCAACGAGCAGGTCCATTATCGACTCAGCTTTATTTGTCAGGTCCGCTTTGATTCTATCCGGGAAAGTAATAATTATATTCATGGAGCAGCGATTAATCGGCATAGGAGGCACGCCCCATTTCCTCCGGTTAAGCATAAACCAAGTTTGCTGCTCGGCATGCCAGGAATTATAATTAGCGCTTGGCACTATTCTTAAGTGCATGCCCGACCGGAATATCTGCTTTGAGTTTTTCTTTGACGGTATTCTTCCGGGGAAGTTTAGCCTTAGTCCTTTTTGCACTGTCAGTTTGCCGCTCGCTGTCTTGAACGTCTGCGGTTGGTTTTGGCTTATTAATGGTTTTGCCATATTGTTGATAACGATTAATTAAAAACTCTTTATCTTTAAGCGCCCGGTTTAAATCCTCGTCTGACATATTCTCTAGGCCGGTAGTAAAGCCAAAGTTATGTTTCTCCGGGGCGTAGGTTCCCTTTAATTTATTAACCAGCTCAAGCGTGCCTTTGCGATTTGCATTATCAGGCGCGAAATACGTAACCACGCAGTTAGTCATAAAGCGCTTAATATCGACGACTTGATAACCACGGCCATTAAACATTTCGAAAATCTCGCTATCCTTGAGCTTGTAATAGACATTGCGCGTTAAAAGTATCTCGGCGTTTAAAAGCTCGATATGTTTTTCGGCGATCATTTCGTCAGGAAAATAAATGCCCATTATTTCTTGCCAAGACTCCGTGCCTTTTAGCTCCTGGGGGTTGTGGCAATAGCTATGAGAATAGCCAGCCTTAGCCATTAAACTACCTAGCGGCTCTTTGCCCTGATTTTCAATGATTAATTTAGCTAATGCTTTTTGACGCAAATTATCAGTTTTTTTTCCTTTTCTTTTTTTTTGAGGCTTTACCATATACTAAAAATTATACTATCTTTTGCACGTTTAGACAAATTATAATCTGTCCATAATATCTTTGAGCGTTACTTTGCTTGAGTCGACATGGCTCCATTTTCCGGTTGTTGCCCGAACGAAAGCCGCTACCAAACAAAAATACAAAAATCTACCCGGGAGACGGAACGTAATTTGTCTTAAAATCGCGTCCGTTAAATTTTTCTCTTTCATATAGTTTTTATTGATTAGCCGGCTTAGTTGCCGGTATTTTTTCTTTAACTAACTTCTCGTAATACTTGACCCGGCTCTCTGCCAGTTTGATATTATCCGCCACCCTCTTGGCGCTCCCTCGCGCGCGTTGCGCTCTGAATAGGTCTTTGAGTGCGCTATTATAACTAATCCAATTTTGATTTCCAAATATAGGCTGAGTCATAACTATTAATCTTTAATATTTTTATCAAATTTCTTAATTATTTTTACCTCTCCGAGTGCTTTTTCTAAACAACTAATAGCCTCCTCAACGTGATAATCAACGCTCCTGAATCCGTTATTTAAAACAAATTTAACCGCCTCTCCTATTTCTTTGCCACCTTTCCAACTATCGAGCGGATTAATTCCGCAAGCGTCTTCGAATTCTTTTATTTTATCCTGCGCATTTTTTAATTTTTCCTCGGCATATTCTTTACTTTCTTTATATCTGTTATCAGCAATTTTTCGGCAGTCCTCTCTAAAACTATCAAGCGAGGCATAAGGAATCATGCCCTCAGTTGCACGGCGCAGCAGCATTGCGATAAATCCCGGCTCCGGGCGCGTGTGCTTTAAGAGCGGTGCGTGCTTAGTCGTATATAATTTTCCATTTCCTTTCACTTCAATCAGTCCCCAAGTCGCAGGCAGTTCTTCTTTTTTAACTATTCCGGCCGGCGCGACTATCCACCAACGATCACAAAATTTCATTATCTCGTCAGATTTATCTTGTCTTTTAAGTTCATTTAAAAAATCAGAGTGGCTGGTTTTTATTTCAAATCCTTGAAACTCAAAGCCAGTCGACGGCCATAAAGAGGCAGCTATTCCGTCTGCATATCGGCACGCTCCGCCCGTCGAACTTCCAACCTCAGTAAAAAAGGCATAGGAGGGTGCGCAATATTTATTATGCAGTAATTTTTTTATATCGTTTGAAGTCATAAATTTAAAAATTTTTCCAAATAACCTCTAGCCTTGGACGCGCTCCGTCCGCCAGGCATGGCTTAGTTATTTTATTCCAACTTGAATAAAGTTTATTATATAATTCCGATTCGTAAGCGCTCAAAATTACTTTTCCTTTACATTTCTTTAAGCATTTCGCTAGTTCAATATGCTGTTCGTCAGTCATTTCAAAGGCGTAACGCTTGCTTTTCTGACGGGTTGAGTGGACGTAAGGAGGGTCAACGTAAAAGAGCACTTCCGTCCGGTCAATTTTCTTGATTAAATCAATAGCCGGCATATTCTCGATAACCACCCCTTGCAGTCGTTCTGTGATAGATTTTAGCGCCTCAGGGTAGTTTTTCCAGTCATGCGCTGGCGTGGTATAGGAACGGTTATAATCTGAGCGGAATCCTGATTTTTGACGTATTGAGTCGCTCCCAAATCCTATAATTGACTTAATTACGGTATTGGCTGCGCGCGCTATCGGGTCGGACGTTTCGTTATAAGCGGAAAAATATATCTCCCGGCTAAACGGCGTTGTCTCTAAATAGCGTCTCAAGGTTTCTCCGCGGTCCCGGGCCATAATAAACAGGTTTACCATTTCTCCGTCTAAGTCATTATAAATCTCGGCATAACTCCGCTCTTTCTTAAGCAACACCCCGGCTCCTCCACCGAACGGCTCACAATAAATCCGATAATCTTTAAACTGCGAAATTATCCAAGGGGCGATTCTAAATTTAGATCCGTGATAGCGGACAATAGGCCTTTTTCTCATATTATTTAGCCTGGCAATTAGCCTTTTCCGGCTCCCACCAGTTCAATAATTTAGTGCATTTAATCGTCTTTGTTATTCGGCCTTTAGAATAATAAGTCTCGACGATTAAAGTTTTTTTATAGCATTTAGTTTCTGACCACCACTGCAAATCATAAATCATTTGGAGCGGCATTTTTACTTTACCAAGATAAAAATACTCACGAGAGGTGACTAAATTGTCCGGGACAGCTTTATAGCGCGAGTCTAGTTCGCTATTTTCTGCCTTTGCTATGATCGGCAGAAAAATTGAAACGGCCAATAAAATGGCAATGATAATCTTTTTCATAGATAGTTAATTTAATTTTTTAATATCTTCCCTCCCCGGTAAACTCAGTCCCTCGAAAATATCCGATAGTTTTTCAAACTCAGGCAGGGCTTTTATTTCTCCTATTCCGTAAGATTTAGCTCTCCGGTTTCCGTCAACGATATTATTTAATTCGTCGAAGAAAACTCTTAATCTATGCTCGTCCTCTTTAATCGAAACATAGAAACTCGGGTTAAAGATTCCCCGGCGCAGGACGGCTGAGGCGCCGCTCCGCATGGCATTTAAAACTTTAGACACTTCCTCCTCGTCAATTTGAATATCGCCACCCCGGCTCATTACGATCAGGTAGGCTTTTGGTTTTTTTTCAGGCATATTTTTTTTAAATTAGTAAATTATTTCTTTCCCCTTGTGATTAACTGGCCCGGCAAATTCTTTTATCTTTGAAAACCAGTTAAAGATTCGCCGGCTTAATTCAAATGTCCGCTCCATTTCCCACCTCCTCCTAGTGCCGGACTTATTGGGCTCGGTCCAATAAGCGACAAACTTCCGCAGCTCCGATTTAGCCAGTTCCTCCGGGACGCCTTTAGCGGTAATTACTTTATACAATTCGACTCGGTGCTCTGATTGGATATTCTCGAAAAAATCCTTAGCCACTACTTGAGGGGACGGAGGGGCTTGCCCCTCTCTCTCTTTGTTCTTATCATTCTTATCATTCTTATCATTCTTGTTTGTGTGCCGTCTGCTGTCTTTCTGCTGTCTTTCTGTTGTTTCGTCTGCTGTGCCGTTATCTTGATATTGATTATAGTTTTTTATTGATATTAGCGATAATATAAAGTTTTTGTGCTGTTCCACCTGACCCCTGTTTTCTAGTAACGAAATAAACCTGAGAACTTTATTGCGAGACCACTTCCACCGGACGGCTAGACTCTCTTTAGAATAGCCAACCTCGCCCCTTTTTACGGCCACCCAGTTACCCCGGACAAAGAAACCGCCGTCTTTATGGTTGGCTAAAAAAATTAAATCTATCCATGCCTGGGCCTTTGAAAAAGGCTCGCATAGCCACAGATCATTATCTTGAATTTTTCGGTGGATTTTAACCCAGCCGTTATTATCTGTTGCCATATTTTTTATAAACAAAAACCCCAAGTCGGGCTGCCTGCGGAGTATTCACTCTCCGTCTAAGTAAGGTTTTCACCTGCTTAGAAGCCCAGCTTGGGATTTCTGATTACAAGTGAATAATTTAACAGGCATTTTTATCTTAACAAATTCTTAATGTCTTAGCAATATACTAGAATTGGAAGACTGTAAATTATAGAGATTTTACGAGCTCGAAATAACACCGCGCGCAGGCCTGAGTATCAGCCAAGGAATTATGGGCGCCGTCAAAGCCCTCGTTAAAAAGGTGGTTGTGCAGCTCGATTAATTTCGGCCATTTATTGCCGCCGGCGTGAGTGCCACGCAATTTTAAAATATCGGTTGACTTCTTCATAGTGCAAAAAGTATCTTTCTCGTTCCACCGGGCAAAGAAAGCCTCGCCTAGTCCGAGCCGGTAATACTCCGCGCCCACGATCGAACGGTCAAAGTCGATATTGTGAGCGACTATCTTGTCCGAGAGGTTAATAAAGGCTCTAAATAGCCCTAGGACGAAATTAAGGTCATAACCCTCCGCCAAAGCGCGCTCCGTCGTTATACCGTGGATTTCTGACGCCTGGGAGGGGATTGCAAAGCCGTCCGGCTTAACAATAAAATCAAATTCCTGCTTATTTTTGCCGTCAGTGATTATCCAACTCAGAGAAACAAGCCGGGGCCAGTTCTCCGCGTCGTCTAAAGGGGCCGACCAGGATTTAGGCAAGCCGGTCGTTTCGGTATCGAAAATTAAATGAAACATAGATAATTAAATTAATTTTATACAAGTAGGCAAGGAGTCTGCCACTCTCTTAGGCACGCGCACAACTTTATTGACTCTGATTTTAAAGACGTGCTTGTTATAAAATACCCGGACGACCTTATTTTTAGGCCACTCCTCTTTTCTCGGCACAACGATTAAAACTTTTTCCTCTCTCTTAAAGATTACTTGCATTTTTTGATAGTCCTTATCAAAAAACTTAGTGACTAGATTAAACATACTTAGATTTTTCTAATGCCCCGGACGATTTTCATTATCTCGTTGGAGGGCACAGAGTTATTAACAATAAAAACTTCTATCTCTTTTTTGACTTTATCGCGGCCGAAGTCATGCGCTTTTTCTTGCTCGAAGTGTTTTAAAATGCAGTCCTTATGAAACCAGCCGCCGCAACCGGTGCAACGATAAGCGTCTTTGATATTTAGCTCTTTTCGGCAACCACCCTTAAAAGTTAAGAGCACGTTGCCGTTTGGATTAGCGTCTCCGCAGGTTACTTTCATAGGTGTTTTAATCTTTCTAGCACGTCCGCCGGCGTGTGTCCGTCCCACTCCGGGGCCAGGTCTAAGGTTTCTGCAAACCAGGTTTCGTCCCAACGTTCTATCGGCAGGTGGTAGGTTATTTGCTTTCCGTCGGCCGCCGTCAGTCCCATTTAATTTTCTTGCTACGGCCGACCGGAATCAGTCGGCCGTTTGTAAAAAAACTATTCCTTGATTTCGTTGACGTGAGCTGGGTCAGCTACGTTTCCGTTGTCGCTAGATTCTTCTTCGGAATCCGCAGGAGAATCTTCGCCCTCAGGTTTAGTCTCGTCTTCGAGGCCGTCATTTTCCGGTTCCTCGTTTTCGTCAGCTGGCACTTCCTCGGAATCAGCCAATAACTTTGCGCTGATCATGTCAGTGATTTCTTTAACGTCGCCAGCCACTTCGGCCCCAGCAATAACGTTATTGTGAATAGTAACCACTGAGCCAATAGCGGCGTCTAATTCAACGTCCGGGAACATTTCCAGGTATTTTACTACCTCAGGGCTCTCGGCGCTGTATTGGGTGTCGTCGTTGGCTAAGCCAAATGGTTTGTCGTTCATAACTTTTTTTAGTCCTCCCGGGAGGGTTAAATCCCACCTCGGGCTAGACTTTAATTAATAAATATGTAAATTTGCTGTTTCTAAACGTTGAAACCTTGGAGTCTTTCAAGGCCACTCTTAGCCGGATTAAGCAGTAACATGTCGCCTTTACCGAGTAATTTTTCGGCGCCGGCTTGGTCCAGGGTTACGATACTATCGGTTGAGGTGGAAGTTCTAAAGGCAACGCGCGTCGGGAAATTGGCCTTAATGTCCCCGTCTATAATTTTAATGGACGGGCGCTGAGTTGTTAAGACGACGTGGATTCCGGCGGCACGCGCTTTTTGGGCTAGGAGCAAGACGTTCTTTTTAATTGTGCGGTTTTTATCCTTGCTGTTTTTTACCTGCTCGTCTTCGCGGCTGACTAAATCCCCGTATTCGTCGATAAAGACAAAGAGATAGGGAATTTTTGCCTCGCCGTTATTATAAGACTCAAGATTCTTGCAGCCAAAGGACTGTAAAACTTCATAGCGCCTGTCCATTTCCTCAACCAACTTCTGTAATTTGCCGGCAATATCATTAAACTGCGAGTGATAAGATTCGGTATTCTTGCCGTTTTTAAAGACGGATAACTCAACCATTTTCGGGTCAAGTAAGGTTAGCATGGCCTCTTTACGATCAAATTGTTGGAGCTGGGTAATTAAGGAGCTGATAAAAACCGATTTGCCTGAGCCAGTCGCACCGGCAACGAGCATGTGCGGAGTTTCTCTAATGTCCAGGCGGTAAGTGCCTCCCATAATATCCGCGCCGATAGCCAGGTTAAAGCCGTCGAAGTCCGGGGCCGCCACTGGGAAAGTGCGCTCAACGTTTGGCACTTCAAAGCCAACCAGGTCAGAGTTCGGAATTGGCGCTAAAATGCGGATTCCGGTAATTGCGACAACTTGCTCTATATCTTTAACAAACGACTCGATACGGCTCATTTTGAGGCCAATAGACGGTTCGTAGCGGTAAAGAGTAACGGCCCCACCGGAAACCTTAGAGTGAAACTCGAGGCCAAGACCATGCTCGGCTAATTTCATTTTAATTTTTTCTTCAATTTCCATATTTTTGTAGTTTAGGGTTGCTCCTGATATAAACTTGGTCGAAACAACCTCAAGATATTTCTTCATAGCACCGTCTTTTTGGATTTTCTTCTTCAAAAAGTCCGTGATATTTTCGACTTTTAATTTTTTAAACTGCGCGTCTCTTTCCTCGTCAATGTCCAAGCGGTGGATATAGGCCAAAATTGAGACCTCTTTATCGTAAAACGTGGACAGATTAGGGACGAAGACCTGTTTACCGAGCAAGGCGTTGGTTACGTCGTCGTAAAAGCGGTAGAAGAAGTCGAAGATTAGAGGGTGCTCGTCGTAGATAATTTCAAACTCCTTAGTCTGCCTTGAGTGGTCCCGGTTCTCGACGACCTTAAACTCCTCATAAATCATGGAGTAGGGACGCTCGCCCAGTTCGGCGTAAACGAGGAAGTAATTAAAGGCGGCCTGCAATAATTTAGCGCCGTCAATTTCTTCAATAGGAGAGTATTTGCTCGTGAATTTATGATCACGAATTATAATGCGATTCTCCGTGTCCCGATAAACCAAGTCAGCCGCCCCTTTGAGGGGAATCGGCAGCAGTTTATCGCCGACTTGAATCTTATATTTTAGCATTTTTTCAACGAGCAGAATTTCTTTGATATTATTTTCTAAATTAATATCCTTTAAATAACCAAAGAAAGAGAAAGCAAATTTTTCGTCCAGCTTTTGGCGGTTTTGAATCGTGTCGTTAAACTCGATTAAGTCGTCTGAGTAGGCCTTGAGATATTCTGTCCCGGCCTCGTGCGCTAACTTTATCCTTTCGCCGGTGTCGACTGTCTTGTCGGAATAATACTGCTCGAGGGCTTTATGGCAGGCGCTACCGAGGACGCTGGCCGGTTTAGAAGTAACGTCTAAATAATCGCCGTTGATATTATTGACCTTAAACATGAACGGGTTAGTCGAGAATTTATTAAAGGACGAATAGCTATAATGGTCGAGAGGGAAACCGTCAAACTCTTTGCTTTTCTCGACTTCTTTGCAAACTTTAACCTTTGGCGCTCTCAGATTCTTCAACCGAGTTTTCGCCGGCCGTTTCTTGGTTGTCATTTTGTTTATTCTTATCTTTTAATAAATTTCCCATGCGGAGACTTGAGCCCTCGACCATGTGCTCGACTCCTTTGCCGACTTCGCTGTCCTTATTGTCTTCGGCAATTGCGCGATTAATTGATTCATTCTTCGGCATTAATTTTCCTAACTGCTTTAAGACTGTCTTTTTCCACATCCACAGTTCCGGGTCGTTGGCCTCTTTCCAAGGCGTAAATGAAGTTGAAAAAGATTTTGAGAAATTCTTGCCCATGTCCATAATATCTTTTTTATTCATGGCCTTGGCAATTTCCACTCCGTTGACTAAACCGATAGCGTAGGCGCCAATTGGCAAACCTCTCTCCGCGTTCGATTTGAATATATCTATCTTGTGGCGGATAACCCCGTTTTCGTAAGAAAATTCGTCATGCTCGCGGACAATTTCTGATCTGATTCCCTGCACTCCGGCCCGGTAAAATAAAGTGATTAAACCCTGATAGCCTAATTGGAACTGAGCGACTAAGCCGGAATTGCCTTTATTGTAAGGCAGGACGTAAGCCTCGCCGGAAATATCTGAGGGCATAAGTCCGAGCTGAGCCATGGTCATAAAAGAATTAATCACGGACATTTGCTCGCACTCCAATAACTTAGGCATTTTTTGGACCGAGGACATAACAGAGCTTAAAAATTTCATAGCTTGTTTTTCGTCAGAGAAAAAATTTTTAATCTGATTCAGGTAATTTTTAGCTAGGAATATCTTGAGGTCGTCGGCCGATTTGATTGTTTGAATTTTGTTATCCATAAAATTAATCTTTAATTTTATCGTCTTTATTAGCGTGCTTTGATTTTGCTAGTTCTTTAAAATGTTTTTTGCCAAACTTTTTAAAGGTGGCCAGTCCGCCCCGACGGCCTAATTGTTTTGCGGCAGCGCTAGCGTCGCTGTCTTTAAAGGTTTTTCCCATAGTTTTTTAGTTATTATTATATTTAATTTTTTAACTCCGAATTTTAGCGCCTTAACGTTTTCGTTTTTCTTCATGGCCCAGTCGACCCGTCCGGCGTATTTGCTGCTAGTCCTATCTAAAACGACGCACTCGCCTAGACTATCGACTTTTAAAATAGTATAGAAAGGCACGCCGTTTAAAGCACAAACATTAATCCCTTGCTCTAATAACTGGCAAACATTATCGCCGCTAGCTGATATGCAAGGATCTTCGTCGCATTGGTTTTCGTCGCCGGCATTATAGGCGCTGACTTCTCGGATTTTGCCAAGTTCTTTTATCACGACTGCCTTTTTCTTAGGGACGGAAACCTGAGCTTGATTAATTAGATTAATTTCGTCCTGTAAATTAAAGCTGGCAATTAAGATAATAATTGAGCAATAAAAAAACGCCCAAATTATAATTAATATTTTTAGCGTTGAAGTGGTGCGACCCATATATTTAGCGATTGATTCTAGGTGTTATTTTGTTAGAGGGATTAACACGGTCCCGATTTATATCTTCATAATACAGCAAGCGGTCGCAACCGTCAATAGCGAGCGGTCGCATAAAGAAAAACCCTTTAAAATAAAGGGTTTTTCTTGTTTTTTTAAATCACTTTGCGGATTAATTTTTTTTAAATAATATATTTTTATCAAAGTTATCCACAAGCGCTTAAAAGATATTTATCTTACCGGACGCCGGTCTCGCCTGCGCGTCTAGTGGCGATAACAATTTATTCTGATTTCAGGAAGTCTGTGCCCTTTAAGAAAAGAGCGTAGAACGTTGAGGCCACTCCGAGGATTCCTAAGAAAGACTGCCACCAAGCGGTTTGCGAGGCGAAGAAATAGAGGGTGCCTAGCACTAAAGCTAAAATCACGGTTACTAATTTCTTGCCGGTAACGCTCAACCTGGTTGAGTCTTTAATGGCTTGCATGAATAAGGACAAAACGACGCCAATTATCGCTATTCCTAGAAAATCGTTTAAATTCATAATTTTTTTAAATTATATTTTTTAATTAGTCGACCTTTTTAATTAAGCAAAGAACGGACAAAGCCACGATCAACATTTTTCCCGGGACAGGTTTTAATAGCAAAGTCCCGGTGGAACCACACATTGTCTTTCGTAATTTTATGGTCTTTCGATAGTTTACGCAGTAAATCGCGGAGGGCGAAGACTTGGACCGGCAGCATTTTTTCACTGTCGAAATTGCCGTCAACGCAGATATGAATACACTGGCCGTTATTCATGTTCTTTTGATAGACGGCCGCCGTCGGTTCGCCGTCCTTGCGTGCCTGGCGGATTTTTCCGGTGGCGCTGATTTCGTAATTATAACCCAAGTAAAAACCGAGCGCGCTTTTAAAATTCCACTTTTGGCGGTGGTATTCGTTATTAGCGGCGAATTGGTCGGGGTTTTTTTTGTAAGAAACCGCGCTGTGGTGCAGGCAAATTGATTTTATTTGTGGCATAGGCGTTGGATTAGTTTATTAATTAATTTTAACATGTAGCAAAAAGACTGTAAAAATAGGAAGAAAATCAGGCCGTTTATAATATAAGCGACAACGAGGCAAATGATAAATAATAGGACGTAGAAAATAATCATTTATTTAGGCATATTCTTTTTAAATTCCTTAATTTGCGCCTGCGCCTCCTGCTTAGTTATTTCGCCGGCGGCTAATTTTCGGCCGAGCTCGTTTTCCTTGGCGGTATAACTTGCCCAAACTGAGGTCGGGACTAACTCCAAATTGCTGCCGCTATTACTGCCTCCTAATTCTAGGGGGACAGTATGGTCCAATTTCCACTCGTCATTTTTTCCACCTCGAGACGCCTTAACCGCCTGGCTTTCGTCAAGAGACATGCGCTCAACTATAATAGTTCCATTAACTAACTTAGTTATTTTTTGTCCGGTAAAGATTCTATTAAAAGCCGTTAGTGGATCAGTTCCAATAGCTTTAGCATATAACGAAATTCCCGAGAAAAATCCTGCCTGGTCCTGAGGAGTAATAGTTTCGACGGCGTCGCTAGCGCCTGATTCAATTTTTTTATCAAGGCTAGTCCTTAATGATTTAAAGGCTTTATATTCCTCGTCGGACATATCGTCTAAAACTTTCTGGGCCTCATTATCTTGGCCGGCCTCGATTAATTGTTTCCACTTGGTATAGGTCGGGAAAATTGTAATTTTTTCCTGGTTAGATTTTTTAGTAGCGTCAATTTTTTTCAAGGCTTTATAAAGGGTATAATCGGCGTCGCTTAATCCGTCTATCATTTCCTTTGCTTTAGCGTCGTTACCCTCCTCATAAAGACTCATGATTTCGTCATAGGTTGGTTTAAAGTCGGATTTAGCTTTATCGAGTTTTCCGCTCACGTCTCCAAGCGCGACGTTTAATTCGTCTTTAACGGCTTGATTAGTAGCGCCGGAGGAGGCGGTTGCAAAACGTCTTAAAGTTCCCTCGATTATTCCGCGGCCGCCAATTTGGTTGCTGGGAATATAACCAAGAGCATTTAATATTTTGTCAGATAGATTTTCGGCCTGCAAAGAAACTTCGCCAAAAGTATTTTTCAAGAAGTGTTCAACCTGCAAAGGAGAGACTCCTAAAACTGCTCCAATTTTTCTAGCCGTCCCGGAGGTATCGTCATAGACTTGTTGTTCCGGTGGCAGGCTAGTCATGTATTTAGAGACGATATTATTGCCAGTATAGAGGTCAGTATTGGCTAATCCCTCAATAGTCGGTTTTAAGGCCTGAGGAGTCAATTGAGAGGCAGTTTCACGTAAATTAAGATTAAATGGCGTTACAGTGCCAAATATTGCGCTAGCTAGGTCATTAAAGCCGACAGTGCTTGCTCCGTAAAGAGCCTCGATAGACTTACGGGTAAAATTGGTTAGATTATTAATTTCTTGAGAAATTGGAATCTTAATCACGTTATATTTTCCGTGAGCGTCTACTTTAGCGTTCGGCGGAATAATAATCATGTTGTTTTGCTTTTCCCAGTCAGGAATATCGTCGTATATTTTTTTGGTCTTTTCGTCTTTTAGATTAGCAATTGTCGCCATTGCCATTGGCACTAAAGCCGCAAGAGCAATTTTAACTGCGGTGCCGGTTGGTTTAGATTTAAGATTTCTTAATAGATTTCTAGTTCCTTGGATTCCAGCATTAAGATATAAAAATGTAGAATTTAAAACCTGTCCCCACTCGCCCCGGCGCGCAAAGTTTACGGTGTCCTCGTTATAAGCTCGAGCTGCTCCGATTCTTGCCTCTGACTCAGATAGTCCTTGTTTTAGTAAAGACTCCTTAGTTCCTAGGTATTGTTTGGTTCTAGTAAATTCTTCACTAGCTCCGATAATATCCTCAAGCGCTCTTATCATTTCCGCTGGCCTTGTAACGGTATATTTTATTTTAGAAAAGATAGAGCGACCGGCGCGAATCTTTTTAATGGTCGGTGCAATTTGATTTCTTGAAATATCGTAAGACGTGCCACTGCCACCGGCGCGAGTTATTTCTTCGTATAAATTACCGTGCTTAGCAATTTCTAGCATGGCCCGGAAGAAAACTTTAGGATTTGCGATAGAGGTTTTAACCGGATTATTAGAATTAATAAAAGCCGTGGTTTGGTCTTTTAAGACATTGGAGACAGTAAACGGAACGTTCAAAGAGGTAATTCCTAAACGAGCTATTCTCGTCGGCAACGCGAATATCTGACCAAGCACGTTTAATTTCTGCACGTCGAGAGCCTTAGCCGCTCGAGCTACGTCGGGATTAATGGCAAAAGTGCGCTTAATTCCTTTATCAAGATAAGAAATAGTATTATTTGTGTCGCCGGTAATTTTCCAAACTTTTTTATTAAATAATTTACCTTTCTTAGATTTTTGCTGGATAGTTACTTCTTCCGGGATTAGCTCTTTTATTTCAAATGGATTCCCTGGCAAATCTTTATAAGATATTAATATTTTAGCTGCCTTATTTTTTTCGCCCTGTTTAAAGACGTCGTTAGTTTTAGATAATAACGATCCGATAGGACTTTCAATTTGGCGTTTAGAGCCCTCAATTTTTTGGACAATACTTTGTCGGCTTAAAGAGGCAACTGCTTTGCTACCTGCACCTCCCATATTATTTTGTTCGACTTCATTAAAGACTCGTTTAAAAGGAACATAATCAGGGTAAGTCTCAATTAACTTAGCGCGAAATTCCGGGCTAATTAACTCCGCTGACACGGCATAATCTAAAATATAATGCGAATAATTAACAACTTTTTGCGCCATTTTATCGTAAGTGTAGTCGCTAGAATTAAAGGTTGTTTTAGCTTTAGTGCCTACAATTTGCGCCGGGATATTAGAGACGGCCGGTTTGTCCTTTAACGCCTCAATTAACTGAGCGTCTTTTTCTAAGTCGCGACCGGTTTCAATTCCTAATTTTTCTAACTCGGCGGCGTGCTTAGCGATTAGATATTGGTCAAGGTTATCAATATTATCGACTTCTCTAATTACTTTATCGAATCCGGTATCTTTAACAAATTGCCCGGCTAAAGTTGGCGTGCGTAATACCCTGTCAATTTGATTATGAATATCCTGAGACGGTTTTAAGGTCATTTTATTTTCTCGTAAATTACGATAGAGAGTGTCTTCGATAGGGGCAGTAAAATCAACCAATTTAGCTTTAGCCTCAGCTCCTAAACGTTTAATTTTTTCAAGTCTAGTTAGGTCAACTTCTCCGGCTTGCTTGGCCTCAGCTATTTTCTGCTCGACATATTTCTCCGGGATAAAGCCCTCCTCATTTTTAATTTTCGAGAATAAACTGCCACGGTTACCGTTGCTTAAATCTAAAGTATTTCCGGCATTGGTTCGCGTAATTACGCCACGCTTTGGTCCAACTTCTAGGTTGGTAATGGACTTAGCCTTGCTATATAAAACGTCTTCGTAAAAACTTTTTAAATTAACCCGGCGAGTAAAATTAAGAATCTGTTTTACTTCATAAATTAAGCGGCTAAAAAATGCCTTTAGTTTTCCGGTAAAATTTTTTCTGTGATAGACAAAATCCTCAAATCCCCGAGCAAGCACTTCCTCAAAATCTTTCTCTAAGTATTTTTGGCCGTAAACATTTTGCGCCTCTTTTAAGAGTTCTATTTTATTATATTTCGCAAAGGCAGGAATCTCCGCCATGTTGTCTGAAATAATATGAATCAGCTCGTGGTAGTCCGTAAACTTCATGGCCGTTCTTGCTAGTGCCAAACGATTATTAAAGACGACGCCGGCTGCTTGTTCCGGGATTACTTTTAAGGTTTGGAATCCCTTAGCGTCGGTTACAACTTTGCTAGCCATTTCGCCGGTATATATTTTATCAAATAAGGCAATATCAAAATTAAGGCCGAGCCGTTTCATAGACGACTCTAAGCGTTTATATAATTTTTCTCCGTCAAACATTTGGTCAATTGCTTGGACGCCGCGATTAGTATTTTCAAATTGGCTAACGTCTTTAATCGAATAGGACGCGGTTTTATTATTAACTGGCGTCTCAAGAGGTTTGAAAATTTCCTTGTCTTTTAGATCAGTAAAGAAATTATCAAAGGCACTATTTATATTTTTTCGCTCTGCTCCCTGCGGAAAGGCACTATGGATTTCTCCCTTAGCGTCTGGAAAAACGGCCGCCTCACTATGGCCGCTTAAATAATCTGATTTTCCTCCTGTTTTGTCGGTAATATAAGAGGCAAAGGCACGCGCAAGCATTTCTTCTTGGCTCTGCCAATAGCCGCCACTTTTTCCGAAAGAGCCGTCAGCTTTAATTGAATCTAATTTATAATTAGTCGTAGTGCCGTCGGGGTTTTTGACAAGGGAACGTTTAAGGTCATTAAATGATTCAAGTTTTTTACCGTCTGCTCCTAAATAATCCTCAAGCGCATGAAACCACTCGTGCGCGGTTGAGCCGGCCCCGTTCATTTTGGTTAAGTTAAAGACTTTTCTATCCGGTTCGTAGTGAGCGGCCGCGCCAGCTCGTCCTCTCGAGCCAAAAGCAATACTTAAAGTCTTGCCTAAGGCGACGTCCTGGCGAGATATTTTTAGAGCGTCTGATAAATCCATTAAAGCGTCATAACCAAAATTAAGCGAAGTCTGTCGGTCCTGGGCATTTAGCCAGTTGCCGAACTCGCCACCTTTAAAACCAAACGTTTTAAGATAGTCCTCGCCAGTAACGTTTTTGGTATTATTATTTCGGTAGTCAATGCCGGAACGGTGGATATGGGATAATTGCGGCGGTATAAATCTTTTTTTAGTAACTGTTTTTATTTTAGAAACGTTTTCCTTAACCCACAATTTAGCCTCTACTTCCGAAGTTAATCCGGTCTTTAAAAGTTGCGCGTATCGGCCAGCACGTTTAGCGACTATCCAGTCGCCCTTAGAGCCGTCAAATCTGATTTCAATATTAGTCGGTAATTTATTCTCACTCGCGACGCCGAACTGTTGGCTTTTAGCCTCTTGAGTTAAGCGCGCCAAATCATAATCAGAATTAAGACTAACAGCGCGACGGAATTTATCCGTTAAAAAGACGTTAGCTTTTTGCTTATCGGTATATTCTAGTTTTGTGCCTGGTCCATAAGAGGCCGGCACTTCTTTAGCATAGCCGTTGTCGATTACAAATCGTCTATAAAAGCCCTTGATTTCCTCAGGTGTTTTAATTTGTTCAACGGCCGACTTAACTTCTTTTATAAAATTAATATATTGATCGTTGCGTGCCTGTTTTAATTCCAGGGTATTATCGCGATAAGGATAGGCAATCGAGGGAGTTAGGGAATCACGTGCAACCTTATTAAACATAATAACTGATTCAGGCAAACCCTCAGCTGCTAACTTATCGTAATTTTTTAACCAAATATTGTCTTTCTTCAAATACTTAGCAATTTCCCGGTCGTTCATTTGCGAGAGGTCTGATATATTTAAGCCGCGCTTAGCCCATGCCTCTTTATTGGCGCCACCAATTTTTTCGCCGAAGTCGGTTAGAGTATTTTTAGTTATTGGTTTTTCTTCTTTAATCCACTCGGGCTTTATTTCGTCAGCTAACATTAAAATATCGAATCCCTTAGAGGTTTTGTCATTTAGGATATAAGAGCGCATTAATTCTTCTTTTGCGTCTCCGTCTAATTCTAATTGTTTATCGGTTAAAATTCCCTCCATTGAGCGCTCGTCGGGAAATAATCTATCATAACTACTTTTAGGAACGGTAACAACTAAATAATCAGAACCTTTACCTCCGACTCTATCTAGTTTTTGTTCTAAAGTAAAAAAGACGTCGTCGCCAAATTCTCCACCCGACTTAAAACCATTTTCTAAAATATCAGGAATATTTGCGGCGTCTGTTTGGTGGTAGAGTTTAACCGTATCGCCAAATTTATCAGATAATCCTTTCGTCCATTGCTCGGGGCTAACAGATTTGGGGTATTTATTTTTAGTGCTAGGAAGAACGTTACGAGTTTTAGCGGCTGCCTCAAGTCGTGGCTTAATATTTTCGTCTATTGCCTTTTGACTTTTTTCGATTAAGACGGCTTGGCGCCCCTCTTTAACCGCCTCGGCTCCGGTTACGCCTGAGCCAGCAAACGGGTCTAAAACAACGTCGCCCTCGTCGGTAGACATTTTAATAATTTGATTCAACATTTCAGCCGGTTTCTCTGTCTGATAGCCTTTAGGTCTAACCATTTTAAAATTCAAGTTTGGTTGTCCTTTGTCAAATTCCCCGGACCTGGTAAATAAAATTATGCCCTCAGGATAATCCGGCTCGCCGCGCATATTTCTTGTGCGTGTTACACCGTCTTTTTGAAGTTTGGTATATTCGCCCTTAGCTACTGGCTTAAATCCAGCCTTAAACATTTCGTCAGTATATTTTGCCATTTGCGCAAGGCCTGATTTTGCTTGGCTATACATGTAAAAAACCGGAGTCTTTTCGCTCTTAGTAATTTCCTTGACTGATTCGACGACGGTCTTAAATTCCGGGACGGTTATAAAATTAAACTTGGCGCCACGGTTGCCACCAGTTACGGCGCCGGTCTTATAGGGAATATCTAAAAATATCATGTCAGCTTTAAATCCCTCTTTAGCAAGACGTGGCAGAATTTCAACTGAGTCCCCAGGGTGGATAAAAGCAATATCTTGCCCGTCTTTTTTCAAGCGATAAACTCCTTTATCGACACGCTCGAAAGTTCCCTCTTTAGCACCGACTCCTAAGATACGACGAACGTTTGGCTCGAGTATTTTTGTCTCCGCGGCGATTTCCTTGATAGTCTTAGGGCTTTCTTTAATGGCCGTTTCAACTTTAGCTTTTTGATTTTTTGGCGCCTCGATTAAATTCTTAATGCCAACGGTATATTCGTCTCCGTCTACTTCAATCGTGGCGAGCGCGCCATTATCAGATAATTCAATAATTTTCCCCGGCTTAACGCCGTTAGTTGTTTCAAAAGAAATATTGTCGCCAACTTTATAAATTTTATGATTAGGCCCAGCCTCGATTAATGCTTTTTCTTCGATAGCCATTTGATTAAGAGCAAGAGAAATATCAACAGCCTTGCCTTGTGGGTTTCCGTCTTCGACAATTTGCGTAATTATTTCGCTACCTTTCATAGCCTCCTCAGCTCCGCCCTTAGTCTCAGCTAATAAAACTTCTTTATATTTATCGTAATATTTTTTTATTTCCGCCGGAGTTGGCTCAGGATATTCAAAATTAGTTTTCTCTTTTGCCGAGGTTTGCGTAGATTTGACCTCGGTTTGCATAGGTTTAGATACCGGCTCACTCTTAGCGTTTAAGGAGCTGGCTTGGTTGACTAATTCTTGTAATTCTATCGCACTAGCGCCACTAATTGACGGTTGGTTCTCAGCCCAGTCCAAAATCTTGCTCTTGGCGTCTAAAATGGCCTCTCCCTGGCTTTTAAACGAGGGAGAGCTATCGAAAGACGAGAGAAGCTTTCCTTGACCATAGGAGGCCTCAATAGCGACTGAGAACTGATTATCGTCTATTTTGACAATGTCGATATTCAACTTAGGACTTTCGCCACTTGGACCAGGTGTGCCCTCATAAGAAATAATCGGTTGCTTATTAGTTTCGACAAAACTATTAAAATTTGTTTTAGCAGCCGATAGTTCTTCAATTACGGCCGGAGAAATATCTTGCCCGGATTTAACAATTTCATTTATTTTAGAATTAGTCTTGTCTAGGTTTTTCTTTATCTCTAAGGCGTTGCTACTCTTACCGGTTTCAGATTCTAATAATCCCTTAACTGGTTGATTAGTCTCGGCGCTTGATTTTACAAATGAAGTTTTTTTGCCAATTAAATAATTATAAGCTTGAGAGACGTCGCTAAAAACCGCAGGGTCTCCGCCGGCGTCAGGGTGGGTCTTTTTAGCAGCGGAATAATAAGCGTCTTTAAAATCCTGCAAAGAGGAGTTTTTAGTAATTGGTTTGTCGGCGTATTGATTAATAATCTCAATGGCGTCTAAAGCCTGAACTTTTTTATTAACATCTTCGCCGATTCGTTTACTGACTCCGCCTAAAAATCCGGTAGCAGTTCCAAAAATAGATCCGGCGATAGCTGATTTTAATAATATCTCGGCAATTTTAGCTGGGTCTTTTTCGCCACTCGACAAAACCTGAGCGCCGCCGAAAGTGGTCCCGGCCTCAAGTCCTGAGACGGCTCCTGATAAAATACTATTTTTAAACACGTCTTTTAAAAGCGAGGGGGTATAGGCAACCAAAACGGCCTGCGTGCTGTCGCCGACAACCTGATACCATTTTTTATTTAAAGCGGTTAAAGTGTCGAGCGCCTCCGGTGGTAATTCGCCGCTAGCGACTTTATCCGAAATTTCTCCGGTGGCCGCCACTTGTCCGATAGTTTCGGCCATTGGTTCAAGCGCCGGAGAAAAAGTCCTGACAAACGCCTTGCCGATAGTTCTTATCGGAGCAGAAACAACGCGCTCCACTTTTTCTAAGCCGGTCTTTGCTTTGGCGGTTGGCGTATAGCCGAGAGCCTGCTCTGCCTTGATAGTCGATTCGCTCGGATTGGCGTATTGGTTATAAATACCTTTAGCCAAGTCAGCAATTAAACTAACCGGATTAACGTTAGTCTCGCTTATTGCCGGGGTTGAATTAGCCGTATTGGTATTTATCTTAACCGTCGGCATTTCGTTTATTTTAATCGGGGTAGTTTTTGGCGCCTCCGATTTAGGGAGCGGTGCGTTAGAATAAGGATTACTTAAAAAAGCCTTTTCGCCGGCAGCGTTAAGGCCTGTTTTAACTCCGGCCGTTTTAGTTTCAACCGGAGTATTTATTTTGACTGGTGTCATGGCTTTTTCGGCTTGAGCGTTTAAGGCGCCCCAACCACTTGGCGCAGGCGACGATTTCGTCGATCCTGACAACTTAGTCGCCGGAGCCCCGGCGGCTTTATTCAACTCGTCCCAAGTAGACATAATTTTATTGTTAAATTTATTTTCTTAGTGATTTTGCAGTCGCCGCACGACCATACCAACCGCCTTTAGAATTATCATAGCCACCGCCCAAAGTCTGGTCGATTAAGGCGCTTGAGGCTTGCGGATATTTAGCGTGTAAGGCCGCCCAAGCAGTCGCCCAGGTCATATCACTCGAATCCATTTTAATAATATAATCAGAGGCGTCATTTTGAAAACTGGCCACTTGTTTATCTTCGACGGTTTCTTTAACAGTCCCGGAGCCTGCCGCCTTAGTCGTAACTGCGCCCGGTAGCGGAACGGAAATAACCGTCGGCACGCCGGTCTTTTTATCGACACTCATAAAGTAAGCACTGCGTCCGCCGCTAGAATTATTATCGGTGCCGAGTGAGGTTAGAGTCTTATTGCCGTCTTTAGGCGCCAACATTTCATAGGTGCCCACTGGCAAGCCTTGCTGCACTTCTAATTTATTTAAAGTCGCCTTTTGCGTCGCGTTTAAATTGGCGACGTTTAAGGAGCCACTAGAAATAGCATTGATAAAAATCGTGTAGTCAGCGCGCGCGTTATCGAGCTTGATATTTTCTTCGTTGGTCGAGGCGGTTTCGTCGGCCCTGACTTGCTGTAATAAAGCGATATTGCGGTTAAACTCGGTATTATAAGCCGCGCTCGCATTCTCATAATCCTTTTGCTGAAAATTCATGATATTAGAAATAATATCGTATTTGGTTTTGAGCTGATTCGAGAGGTAGCTTTGCTGCGCTAAGTTTTCGGTCAGTTGTTTTGAGGTTTGTCTATCGACTTCGGACTGCCGGCCGCCGATAACGCCAAGCGAAACCGGTTTGCTTTCGGCATAGTCTTTGCGATTAGTCGCCGTATTTCTAATGGTCTGTTCTTCGTTTTGTAAATCGTTAAGCTGAGTCTCTAAATCAGTAACGCCGTAATTGGCCCGGAGAGTATTATAAGTATCTTCTAATTTTGGTGCGGCGGCTGGCGCGGCGGTGGTCGGAGTTACTTCGGCCTTAATCGCGGCCATAGCTTTAGTGGCGGCACTCGTGTCCGGGGCGCCGTCAGTCTTTGCATTGACGTCAGCGATATTTTGGTCTTGGTTAGAATTAATCTCGGAGTTTAAATCAGGTTTAGTCGCCGAAACGCCTGGGTTATAAGTGCCCGGTTGGACGTAAACGACGTTTCCTTTTTGATCATAGGCTTGCAAGGTATTGGCACCGGTCGCCGCTGGCGTTGGTCCGACTTTCGCCGCCGGCAAACTATTAGCCGCGCTAGCGTTGACGTTAGTTGCCGCCGGAGCGACCGTCTTAACCGGAGTAGCCGCCGGGGCCGGAGTGGCACCCATTAACTTATAGCCCTGGCTAAAATAAGTCTGAGCTTGCGCTGAGCCGGAATCAACGACGACTTTATTCCCGGCAGAATTTATTAAAGTAGCTTTTGTAGCAGCCATATATTTTATTTCTTAGGATTTGTAAAGTATTGAAGCAGGCCGTTAAAAATACTAATCATTTCCAAGGGGCTGGCCTCGCTTTTAATTATATTAGCGTTGGTGCCGTCGGTTTCAATAATAATCTGACGCATTTTTGGCTTGGCGTCTTCGATTTTTCCAACCTCTTTTTTGGCTACCGCCTCTTTAATTTGCTTGTTTTTTTTAGACATAAAATTATATTAATAGTTTAACATTTTTTACGTGGAAAGAATATATCTGCCGAGTGTCGAGTTATACTGGCAAGTCAAAGTGCGATTCGTTCCGCCGGAATCTTTGGCGGTTATGCTGGCGTAATTTTCCATTGTGATATTACCGGTCAGATTAATCGAACCGACAACCCTAAACTGAGAATTGGACTGAATAAATCCGCCGGTGTAGTTGATATAATTGCCGCCGGCCAGTGATAAATTTAAAGTATGGACGTTCGCCCATAAATGGCTTGAATCTCCGCAATTATAACTAGCATTGTAATAGGGAATAAAATCGCCACCGGAAACTCTGACAGCTCCTCCGTTAGCAGCGCTAAGGTCAATAGACATACCACTTATGCTAATAGTGTCAGAGGCAGAGGCGTCGATATAAACGCCATATCGCCCGTAAATACTAATTGCTCCCGAGGTATTATTAATATCAATTGAGGGATCGCCATTAATTATATCTCCGCCTATCCAACCGCAAGTCGTGCCGGAGCTGGTTATAAAATTTAGTGTTGACGTCCCGGAAACAGTAACCCCCGAACTATTAATTTTTACGTAAGGATAAGTTACGGCGTTAGTTTGAATCGTGGCGCCGGTTATCGTTCCGGCCGTAATGGTCGGACTCTCGATAGTGGTTGAAGTGATTTTTGTCGACGTGATATAAGACGGGTTGGTAATAGAGGCGTCAGTTGGTTGACCCGAGATATTAGAGTTCCAAGTGGCCCCGACGGTCGCATTATTTGCCGGCTTGCCAGCGCCGGAAACGTCGGCCCAGGATAAAGCGATTCCGGTAAATAAGAACGTGCCGGCGGAAATATCAAATTTAATCGCCTTAGCGTCGGAGGCCGTGCCGAAATAGACGCCCTCGTTACCGATATAATAACCGGCGTGCGTCGCGTCAGAAAAAGCGGTCTTTCCCGATTTCATGGTGCCTCCGGTAATAACCAAGCTATTGATCGTAACGTTACCCGACATATCGACTTTAAAAGGCGCGGCCGCGAAAGTCTTGGCGCCAAACCACATGCCTTGCTCGTCGGCCTTAAGTCCGTTTTCGCCGCCTCCTCCCATAGAGAACTTATCAAAATCCGTGCTCGCCTGGTTAGAATTATAAACGGGCGGCACGACGTCGGTAAACGGATTAAGTATTTGAATTGAGACTTGAGTGTCTGTCATATTAGATATTTATTTCTAAGCCCTCCACCTCCGGGGCGGTATTAGCCGAGCCGACTAAAACAACCCGGATTTCGCAGGTGTTCATTTCCTCGATATTAACTTCGGTCCGCACGATTTTTTTAACGTCGTCTTTAGTGATGTCAGTAATTTCTTCCCAAGTGCCATGGTTTACTTTCTTCCAAATTTCAATCGAGCAGTCAGTCGGAATTGTTCTGTAAGCAACATTTATCACGCCGACGGTATTACCCGTGCAGCGTTCCGGGGCGATTTCTCGCGTAGTAAAATAGGCGCTGGCGTATTTATTGGCGGCGTCTAATTTATCGACGCCATAGATAGGCGAGGCCGGAGTCGTCCGGTCAACCCAGGAGACCAGTAAATAATCGTCTACAACGACCACAGAGCCGATTTCTAGGTTAGTAGTGATATTCTGCGAGATAATGTGCTCGAGTGTCAGGACGGGGCTATAATCGCCGCTATAAGATCCTAAACCATACACCCCCAGGTGGCATGGATTATTAGCCACGTTAGAATAGCCAAAAAGAGGGATATTAAGATTTGCTGAGGCGTCTTGGTGGACAGTGGCTTTTTTGCCGATTCCCCATAGTCCCGGGATTCGTTTCGGATTAGTGAGCCTTGAGCCGTCATAGGAATAGAGTAGCCCTTTCTCGCCGACGCTGGTTAAAACGGCGTTATCAGTTTTTAAAAAAGCGTTGATTCCTTTCTCATAAACCGGGTCGGAAGTTGTGAAACTGACTGACCAGGTATTCCAGTCAAAGATTTCCGCCCAGGAAACATTATCGGAGACGTAGTCGCCGATCAAGAGATTAACGCCGGAGGTGCCTAAACACTTAGCGCGCGCGCCGAGAGAAAAATCGAGCGCGTCGTCGGTAAATATGCCGTCTTCAATTTGGGCGATATATATGCCGTCGCCAATATAGACAATTAGATTAACCTTAAAGCAAGGGTGGAAAGCCGTATCGCCGGATTTAAAAGTTGCCCAGGAATCATTGCGACCGGACCAAGCGGTCCCGACTTGCCAACGGCCGATTCGATTCTGCATAGTGTAATAGATATAACCCTGGTCCTCGATAGCGTCCATAATGCCGGCACTACCGGCACTAGGCGCCGCTGTCGCCTCTAAACTATAAGAGCCGGCACTTGTCCGTTTCCAAATTTTACCGCTCGTTGAGCCGAATAAATAAGTGTTTCCGTCCGAGCAAGGCAATATCTTTTTAACAAAATCATTAATCGTCGTGCCGCTTTCCTTAGTCAGTTTTTGGTTAACTTTAATAATGCCCGGCTCCGAGTGAATATCGAGCCCGACAATTTCGGCCACGGAATTGGCAAGACCCTGATAAATGGAATTGGCTAGGCCGCCGAGGTTAAGATTATTTATTTTGATAATTGCCATATTTTTTTTTAAATTAAGGGCGGCGCGAGGTCGCCCTAGGTTTAGTAACTTCCTGCTAGCCAGTTAGCCGGGCTAACAAAGGGGCTGTGAGGATTAAACCACACTTCTTTTAAATACTGCACGGCCTCGTCCGGTGTTAGATTTTCAAACACCGTATGATAGGCGCTGTGAAAGTTAGAGGGGACTTTTTTGATATTATTAATTCTTTTGCCTCTCCGACTTTTGGGTGTAATGTGGTGCTCCTCGATTTCCGGTTTGCTGTCTCTTGTTTTACTCATGGCGGAACCTCCTATTTTAAAAATGAACTATTCTTTTTGTGGCAAACGCTCATTAAGCATAGTAACAATTCTCTCCTGGCCTAACTCGAGGGATTTAACGCTTTCCTCGACGTGTTTTAAATCGTTCTCTTGCAGAAAGGCAAATGATTTATTAATTTCGACAATGCTATTTTCAATGTTGGTAAATTTTTCTCCCCACAAACTATCGAGAGCCTTATGTTTTAATTCGCACCCCTGGCTAAGTAGGTCGAGTCTATTGGCCGCTTTTACGTCCGGGTCGGCAAAAGTTTTATAAATAATAAATAGCACCCCGATTAGGGTTACTATGCTCCCAGCGGCTTGTAGCCATTGCAAAATACTCA
>Ga0210043_1000631_pt1 | contig 36621 bp, 42 predicted proteins | sample CryGeymet201501t_FD_183990 | JGI IMG/M metagenome (GOLD analysis project Ga0210043, IMG submission 183990) | Groundwater microbial communities from Crystal Geyser aquifers in Utah, USA - Crystal Geyser metaG 2015-01t (SPAdes) (version 2) | ecosystem: Environmental > Aquatic > Deep subsurface >... | reverse complement strand
GGGAATTATATATTTAACTCCCCTACTTCCTTCGGATAGGGGTCGCGGTAGATTCCGCTTCGATAACGCCATTGCGTTCTACTGATGTTGTTCGGTTCAACTCATTGCCTTGATATGCCACCGTGAAGCGGACCCGATGCAGCTCCTCATCCTTGCCGCCAAAGCATCTATGCAATGCGTCTAAAAACTCAACCCGCTGCAAGGTGTGCGGGTCTGGGCTAGGGCTATTCCTTGCGCTTGGTACGGTCGCTGGGAAAAGATAGATGCAGGGTGGCGGCAGTCGGTACTGTGCAACCGTAGTAGCTCTGAATATGTTTTCACCGGCCAGCTTAGGGCAGGGGCGGCCCAGCGTACCGCATATCCAGTCCCAGACTATTAAGCCGTCTACATGCTTCCCTTTGTCGATTATTTCAGCGCTCAGCCTCGTGTGAATGCCAGACCATACATTGCCGCGAGGATCGGCGGCAGGGTTGCTGCACACACTCCAGATTATGAATTCCTGCGCGTGGGTTGGCCTCTCAAATATGACGGTGTTGTTTCCATCAAGACAGCCCTTAAGCTCAATAACCGAAACGCGGTCATTAGGCATGGTCACTGTATAGTCGTATCGGTTCTTGCCGCCGGCTGATTGCCAGTCTTTGATAAATTCTCGGTCCTGCATGTGGTCAAGGACTTTGGAAACAAACTGGCGCTTTTCCTGCATGGAAGCCGAGAACTGGCCGCGAATTCTTTCTATCGTGCCCCGAAAGATGCCGCCCTGATAAAAATCGGTTTCAGACAATCCGTGATCGCCAAGCGTGTGCGCTTTTTCTCTTAGGACTTCAGCGAATTCTTCAACCTGCTTTTTCAGGTCCTTGTTTCGCTCGCATGGGACAACTTTGTGATCCTTCATGCAGTAGCGCGTTTCTTTTTGGCGGCTGCCTTTAAGACGGGCTCTAAAATGCTTCCGGCCAAGTAACGCACTACAGGGACTACCACGCCGTCACCTGTGAGGTGATAGGCTTCATTGTAATTAGTCGGGAGAATATAGGACTCTGGCAGGCCCATAAGCCGCGCCGTTTCCCTGCTGGAAATTAACCGCGATGTAACCTTGTTCCCGACCACAACTATAATTGATTGTCTGCTGGAGCCTCCTGACGAGGTTCTCAGGCATCCGGCAAGATCATCAAACCTAACTTCGGCCCGCTGTACTTTATTGCCTTCCTCGTCCAGTCGGGTGCGCTTATAGATTGCACCAACGTGTAACTTGCCATCCTTCTTGGCGGCCTCCACCTTTTTGAGGTTGACGGCACTCATCATATTTAGAAGGCGCTTTGTTTCTTCTGGCGTATGCCACTTAACACTTGTTGGATTTTCTTCTATCAGGTCGGCAAAGGATGTTTTGCGCTTGGGCGGTATTGGCATCTTCCACCATACCCACTGCTCTTTAGTGTCACTCTGTATTTTGTTGTATGCGGATACCAGCGCCTTGGTGTGGCGAAAGGGAATTGCATGTTTACATACCAGGGCGGGCGGGATTTTCGTCTGTGCAGACACAGCAATAATAAACAGCCTCGGCCTGGAGTGCGGGACAAACTCAGCGGCATCAACCACAACCGCCCCGAACTTATAGCCCGCGCCCGCTATGGCGTCTGCAATGGCCACAAAATCCTTTCCGCCATGCGAGGTAAGTGTACCGCACACGTTTTCAAGCACCATGACGCGCGGCCCGCGCCCTTCTTCTATCAGCGCCTCCATGAGCTTCCAGAAAGGCCAGAAGGTGCCAGATCGGTCACCCTTCAGGCCAGCGCCCATACCAGCTAATGATAAATCTTGGCAGGGGAATGAAGCCCATGCGAGCGCCGCTTTACCGGGTACGTCGCTAGGCTTCAGCTTGCCAACATCCTTGGTCAGCAGGACTTTGTCTTTCCAGTTTTCGCGGTAGGCGGAGCTTTTCTTGTGGTCAAAGTCGTTGGCAAAAAGACACTTCCAGCCAGAGCCAAGACCGGCCCGCGCCATACCTCCGCCAGAAAAGAATTCCCAAAACGTGAACGGCGCCGGAGCTGCTGTCCTTTGAGTTTTTTCGGGCGGCCTGTACCGTAGGACAACGTCCGTTATGGCATCAAGCGCAGCAAGCCCACCCTTCATTGAATTAGTTCCTTGTATGTAATTCTGCAACCGACTGCGGCGGATGCAAAGCTATCCAATCTATCCAGCGTGTGACGCTTCACATTGCCGTCATTCAAGCGGAAAGTAAATTCATTGACATAACGGCCAAGGTGCTTGTCACTTGCGTGATGGTAAACGCCATGCAATCCGCGCTTCATTACAGCCCATACGCTCTCAATTCCGTTAGTGCTTACATTACCACGGACGTATTCGCCATGACTATGGTTCACGGTTTCGTGCGTGTATAAACCGGACAGGCCTTGATAACCGCGCAGCTCGTCTGTGTGCAGGGTTGACCCCGGCTCGATATGCGCGTGGACAGCGGCATGAAGGGTAGTGGCGCTAATGTTTTTGATCGGCTTGGCTACGGTGCGCCCATTGCGCTCACGCATACCGATTACGGCGGTCTTGCCTACCGTGCCGCGCCCGGCGCGCAGTTTTTTGCTGCCGTGCTTGTTGCGTTCTTTGCCGCCGATATACGTTTCATCAATTTCAATCGTGCCACGCAGCGCCTGCAGGTCATTGCCGCAAGCTTCACGCAGTCTTTGCAATACAAACCATGCAGATTTTTGCGTAATCCCAATTTCTTTGGAGAGCTGCAGTGATGAAATGCCTTTGCGAGAGGTCACCAGCAGATACATCGCATATAGCCACTTGTTCAAAGGCACATGCGAACGCTCGAAAATCGTGCCAGTACGAACAGTGAAATCCTTCTTACAGGCATTGCAGCGGTAGTATTTATCCTTCCTTGTCGTAATGCGGTCTTTGCCTGCACAATGAGGGCAGGTAACGCCATTGGGCCACAATCTAGCTTCCAGATATTCCTGCGCTGTCTCTTGGTCCGGGAACCTCTTGAACAACTCGAAAGTGCTTATTGTTACGTTGTCTTTCATGACCACAATCTCCCTATCTATGGGTCAATTATGGTCCAAAATAGTGAGGGAGTCAAGTATATAATTCCCAAATTTAATGTATTCGGACATACTTTCCATCGAACTCGCCCCTAGCTTGTTCTTACAAATATTTAGGTAGTGTCAAAACGAACCCTTTAAATGCATACGATATATGCAATAATTCAGACGCGAGACTGGTTATTGCCAGCGGGCGCTATGGGGTAAGCCCTTCGTGTCCACAGCATTGAACTGGTACAACTAGAGGCGACCTGAACCGTCGCCTTTTTTGTTGTTGTTATAAGAAATTATGTCAGTCCGTCACAATGGAGTAACGTTTTTATGAAAACAGATGTGAATAAAAGGTACCAAGATATAGCCAGCCTGATCCCAGTTTTAAGGAATCGGGCCAATGGCAGCATTTTGGCCTTGACCCCGCCGGGGGCTATAGTGAAATTCGGCGTGGTAGGGAAGGACGCCACCGAGGCAGTGTCTGTGTTTGAGGAAACAAGGGAAAGCTGGGCGCAACTTTTAAGTTCCGACAGGCATAGATAGCAGTCTACTCATCTTTAATAAGGTCTTTGATACATGATTCGCTTGCCCTCGATGCCTTTCATGCCGCGCTTGAAGATTGAGAAGTAGCCTTCAATCGTATTGGTGTGGATATCACCGCGGACATACTCTTTGATGCCGTGACGGATAACGCCGTGATCTGCGAACTCGCGGCCAACCAAAGTGTACATGCTGGCCTCGTCGGTCATTAAGCGAGAGTCGGCAGCGATCTGCTCTTGCATGTAAGGCTTGAGGGTTTCGGCCTTAACATTGGGGAGGGGATAGCAGTAACCCTACTCCCTCAGGTTGATCGCCAGCACTGAATCGCCTTCCCTGATTCCGATGCTGGCTGTCATGTCGTGTTGAAGCATCAGCAATTCCGCGAGCATCATCCGCAGGCTGCTGCGTTCGTCGAATGCCCATGTTCGGTTCACACTACAATCGTCATAGCAAACAACCCCGATAAATGACCGAAGTTCTCCCGCCTTGGCATCTTTGAGTAAGGATTCCATGCGCTCGATAAGTGCCGCGTTGGGCGTTTTGTCCTTAACATCTTCCAGTTTTATCATGGTTTTCTCCCCCACTGCACCGCAGTTGCGGTGGTGTTTCACCGCAATTACGGTGATTTCTGCCCCGCAATCGTCTGCATGAACCTTTCCGTTGACGGTGCCAGCATACCTAATCGTGATTCAGAATGCCCATCATGGCACCCATGACAAGTCCGAGTCTCGCCGGCGCGCAGCGAGTGCGTCAACAAATCTGTCGCCCGGCCCCCGGCTGTACCGTGCCCCGCGATCAGCAAGGGTGTTTCACACGGCACCTGCATCCTCACAGAGCCATCAGATTCAGCCTTGACCGATAGCACCGGAGAATAGCTTTTATAGCCCTGGCGCGTCGGGTAACTGGCCCAGTGCTCGAAAGGCGTCACATCGAGCGTGTTAATTAATTCCGGGTGATCCGCGTTGCCCATGAATGTGATCTTGTTTTGCGCACGTTGCTCGGGCGTCCAGTTGCCGGGTACTTCATACAATTCTGATTGTCCGATATCCACTACCTGCAAATAGCACTCACTGCCCTGCAGTGGTGGCGTCAGCACCGGGCGCGGCTGGCCAAAGAGTTTCTGGTACGTGGTAATCGGTCGCGCATCCCAGCAGTTCCATTTTTCACTTTCGCAAGCCAGGGTGATGGTCTGCGCGGTATCGAGCGGGTTGGTAATGACGCGGGCCAGCGCTTTGTCGATGCGCTTCTTGCACGTTGGCTGTCCACCGACCCATGCACGGGTAGCCTTGGCGGGATCGCGGGCAAAGTAGCAGTCACCGATACTGTGCGTATACATCCAGTTGACGCCATCGTAGGGGCTCGCCTGCCCGGACCGGCCCCAGGCCAAGCCATCCTTGCCAAACTTGGGCTCAGCATCCTGGTCGTTCGCCCATGGCGTGAGCACCTGCAGCGTGCCGGGAATGAACCGCCCGGAGCCGATCACCGGCGAATGGTATGTAGTGCCAGGGTGGTCCGTCGTGGTCAGTACGCCCTCTGCATTGGACCGCTTCATGCCGATGATAATACCGTTCGGGCCAACGCTGTTTCCCCGGTAGTAACTGGTGAGCATAAGGTAATCTTTGAAAATCTCGGCGACCGGGCGCAGTCCCTTGAGTTCAGTGCTACCCTCGCCGCGGCGCAGCGGGTCCACAAAATCCTTGATCAGCTCATAGGTTTTCAGGTTCGGCGATCCGTGCATGCCGGCGACCACAGCACCGTTCGCCCCGTTGCTGTCCATGCTGCAAATGCCCCACTGGTTGGCCGCAGTGTGCGTGATACCGCGCGGGCCTGTGCCCCAAAAGCAGGAATACAGTATTGTTCCGTCCGTCAGCACCGCCGGGTTCATGGTGAAGTTGTCGTGCGGGCCTATGTTGCGGAGCTGGGATAACCCGGCGGGCGTGATTACTGCAGTGTGAATCTGGAAGGCTTTGCCCGCGTACAGTACGCCATCATGGGCCCGTGCCGATACTGTGCCGCCCCGGTCGCTGGCAAACACGATTTTGCTATTACTCAGCCAGTCAGCCCCCCGGTCATGGTGCCCGGATGACAGCATGCGCCGGGTACCGCTGGGGATATCGTACAGCCACAACTGCGCCTCAGTGCTCAGAAACTCCCGCATATCGGTCCAGGGACCGCCCCACACCTTCACCTGGTAGTCAGTCGGCGAGGTCGATACCGTGTAGATAATTCTCAAGCTGTCCGGGGAGACTTTGGCCTCTTGGGCAGCGCATATCTGTGATGAATTTGTGCAGTCGTGTATCACCCTGATTTCACCAAGGATATTATCCATCACCACATCGCTTTCCGAATTGGTCCAGGGGTTGCCGATATCCGGGATGCGCTGCCAGTTTGCTGCTTCCTCCACTGAGCCGCTTTCATCACTGTAGGCGGTGCTATTGCGCGGCTGCCGGGTGTAGACGATGGGAGTAGGCGCCTCCCCCCGTGTAATCACCATATCCGCGTAGGGTTCGCCGCTGGCCAGGGTGATTTGCGGCACCGTCACTTCACCATCCTCCAGCGCTGTCACAGCGCCGCTGTTGGCTCCCAGCGACCAGTCATAGACTTGGCCCTTGATGACCGGGAAATGGCGAGGGCGCACCGTGTAATCGCCTGTGGCCACCGCATCCATGTCGGGCATCGGGCCGGCGTCGGTCAGTTGCCGGTATTGGATCGGCACGCTTACCCGGTCGGCGTCATCCACGATGCCGGCGGCATTGTAGGTCCAGCCATAACCATAATGGCCATACTGGGCCTTATTGCTGGCCGTGTCGGCGCTGCTGTTGGTGAACACAATGACAGGCAGGTTCAGCCGGTGCGCCTCGTCAGGCCCACTGTAGAGCGCCCTGAACGGGCTGTGCTCGGGTATCTGTGCCAGCGAGGGGAAGGAATGCCCGTTTGGGTGTAGCAATATCCGGCATTTGACCTTGAAGCGGTTGCAGTCGGCCACCGCTTGATCCACATCAATAAACACATGAGTGTCGTTGTTGCTGATGGTCCAGAACCAATATTGCTCATTCAGCCGGTTGGCTGCCGCCTGCGTGGCAAAATCCACGTTTGCCAGGTCATAGCCTGCCATCTTTTCAATGTCCCGCGGCTGGTACTCGTTCACAGTGGTATTGGTCAGGTCTGTGGTGGTGGACATAAGGCGCAGCACCGTGATCCGCTGCCAGTGAAATTCATCATCCCATCCCAGGGCCAGTGCCTGCGCCCGGAAGCCACCGAGGGATGCCCCCCTGATGTGCGTCCCGGCGTCGGTGTCGAGAATATCCGCATAGGTCAGCAATCCCTTGTCCAGCGCCGCGGCGTTGCGGTTGGCGTGACTGCGGCCATCGTAGTGAATACCCCAGTCCCAGGCGGTATTGCACAGTGCCCAGTCAGGGTAATGGCTGGCGCAAACGTCGATCTGCAGGATGCCGCCGAGGTTAGCAGTATCCGGGTTTTCGCAGTGTTTGGGTTGCGGGTTCGAGCCGGGAAAGTTCAGTGTGGCGACCAGGTGACTGGCGCCGGTCTGGTGGCTGTAGGTGATCGGGTGGTATCCGGGGCTGCAAGCCGGGGTGTACTTGGGCCCGGTGATGGTGCATTTGCGCTGGGACAGGTTGCCGGCGATAGTCTCCGGGCCGCAAATCAGCCCATCGGGAACCGGATCACCGCATGCGGCATAGGCTAATTGGGCGGTTGTGACACAAAAAAAAACACTGCGATCGATTTCATTGGTATTCCTAAAGTGGCCTATCTTTGTCTATTCCCCGGCGCATTACATCAGCAAGGTTGAGCGCACGGCGCCCTACCTGCTTGGCAAATCGAGAATTAAGCATTTCATCGGCCGCGCGGGTGAATTCGTTGGACTGGATAGCCGCGTGCATTTGTTTGAACGCCCTGAACCCCTGTCCGCCCAGGCAAAAGCGCATATCGATCAGGCAGGCTTGGCGGTACTCGTTCAGGTTGTTCCAATAGGGAAATGATTCGAGGTCGGAAATGCACTCGGCGATATCGTTCTGCAGCATGGCCTCGGCTTCCTTGATGCTGATGCCCCTATCATCGAGATTGCGGCCGTAGCCGATAGTGGTTTTACCTGCAGTGCACTGGTACGCCTTGAGGCGCAACCCTTCGTGGCGTTTCAGGAATTTCCTGGCGATGTCCGCAGCTTTCATTTCTTCGCAACACCCGCTATCCGGCCCAGCATATCGGCGTCCTTCCATTTGCTAAACTGGCGCAATCCAGCGTAGGTGAAAGGGAGTGTCAGTAGGGCACTTAATACCAGTACGTCCACAGAATCAGCGAATCCCGCGTAGCTAATAGCGGCAAACAGGCTTAACCAGCTCTGGCCCGGCCTTGTCCAGCGCACAAACTTATCCTCTGCCACGTCGCCAGCCCTGATAGTGGCCTGAGATTCGCGATGCTGGGCCTGCTCATCTTCCATTTCAGCCAAGGCCATTGCTTCAATATGACGGTTGATTTCCTTGTCTCGTTCAAGCGCTAATTCCCTGACGCGCACTACCGCCTGTGGGTTGCCTTGAAGCTGGGCCAGCACATCATCGGGGTTATCTGTGCCCGTGGCCTGGGCGACGATTGAGACGCCTGCTGCTACGGCGCCGGGTAGGTTGCCGGTTAGGATTGAGCCAACAAGCGCCGCTCCGCTGGTCGCGTTTTCCTTGAGGAACGCGCCTACCTTGTCCCATTTTTTACTCATTCCCCGCCCCATTGGTTTTATCTTTAAAGCTGTGCAATTCATCAAGCACCTTCTGGCTTACATGATCCACTCCCTGCATGAAGCCCTCGCGGGAGCCTTCCAGGTGAGAGACTTTGCCGGTTAGTTCGATCAGCGTTTGCCGGTCGCCCTCCCTGCCATCACGCACAGAAATATAATCCTCACGGCAGGTCTGGTGCCCTTTGACAACTGCTTGCCACAGCAGCCCTATGGCGCCCGTCAGGGCCACTCCAGCAGCAACTACGATTTCAATGCCTACCTCCATTCGATAGCCCTTACTGCGCCCATTCCAGCAACACATACCCGCTGCCACCGGGGCCGCCCGCGCCAGAATCGGCCTGGCTGGCACCGCTGCCACCACCACCGGCGCAACTGTTTGCCGCTGCCGCTGTGCCCGCGCTGGTAAGCGCTATAGCACCATCACTGCCTGCGCCACCGCTGCCATAGACCGAGGCACCACCACCACCGCCGCCCCCTCTGGTTGTGCTGTTGGCGCCGCCAACACCGCCGGCATAGTTCACAATGGCATCGCCAATCACACCCAAACCGCCCTGAAATCCAGCGCCGCCCGCCGGCCCCCGGAAGAACGGACCACCATCGTTGGTGAACAGATTACTCCCGCCGGTTGAATTGGCTCCGGTCTGACCACCACCACCACCAAGGCCGCCGACCAAGGTCAGGTCTTTTGCCCCGGTCGCCGTGGACCCTGTGACAGATGTCACGCCGCCCGTAGAGCCAGCATTGCCCACAGCAGTGGCCGTAACGCCAAGCGCCCCCGCGCCACCCGGGCCAATAGTCACGGTCAGCGTGTCACCCGGATTGACTGGCATGGAGTATTTAGAGCACATATTGCCCGCCTGGCCACCACCACCGCCCGAGATAGTGCCGGAGCCTGCGTAGCCGCTACCACCGCCACCACCACCGGAACCGGCTGAGATATCAATGGAGTACACACCACCGGGCACGATGAACAGTCCGGTCGTCAGGAAGGCTTGCGCCCGCGGAGTCTTGCCGCCGTAATAATTACTCAGAGCTGTCATACCAGCCACCCTCGCCCAGTGGTGTACTGAAGCACACCCCCAAAGTTGTCAATGTCACAATCTAAATCGTCTGGAATGTCCATGATGTTGTTGCCGTTTCGCCCGAAAATCAGTTTGTTTGTTGTGAATGTGTTCGCGTAGTCCTTGAAAGCCACCATTGCAGCGTCTGCAGGAGCCGCCGGAAGGGTTGCCGTGAACGTCCCGCTGGAGGTGTCCATGAAGTAGCCGCGCCCAACAGCAGCATTAAAATTGCTGGTCTGCGGCGTTGCCTCCCACCAGATATCTTTGCTCAGTGGCTTCCAGTCGGTCGGACTGGTTGCAGGCACCTGGTTGATGTTGGCTGTCAGCGCGATGTACTGCTGCTGCCCTGATACTGCGATATCACCAATCTCGTAGGTATAGGCCGCGTTCCACACATTGAGAAACTGGATTTCGGCCCAGGCCGCCGGCGTAGAGGTCGGATCATTGCCGGTATTGCTGCCTACAATCGACTTGTAATAGGCCGCATCGGAGCCCTTCACGATATCGCCCACATCGTAAGTCACTGCGGCATCCCACACCGCAAAGGCATCGTCAGCAATCGTCGTGCCTATCGGGTCGGTTACATCGATCTGCACGCCGGTCGAGTCTTGAATAATAATCTTGGCCTGCCCGGTGAAAAAGATATCCGGCTGCCGCCCGTTGGCGTCGAGTACCACCGGCTGCGTGTTCGGGATTGTTTCGGCTTCATCTGAGTAGGTGGCCTTGTCCGTAGTCGTGCCGGGTTCGTAGAAATAGAGCCGCCCGCTACTCAGGAATTGCACCTTGGAATTGTCGAAATACTGCTGCCCTGCGAGTCCGTACCTGGCCATGATGCCCCCTGTTATTTCCAGCCACCGCCGCCGCCGGGTGATTTCCCGTTCAGCAGTTCGCGCATGGCTTTGATCGCGTTCTTTTCGTTGATGCCTGCCAACTTTTTGGCCCCGGACACGACGCCTTCCATTGCCATACTGCGCGGGCCTCCCGCTACCGCCCGGATGCTTTTTTCCGTGCCTTTTTCAAAGTCACCAAGAAGCGAAGTCTGCGAGGAAGTGCCAAACACCTTGTTCAACTGGTCATCGAATTGCACCAGTGCTTTCACATCATCGTCATCAAGCTGCTTCAGGCTCACACCGGTGCGCTTGTCGATACCTTTGAATGGCACCAACGCTTTTCCCGGAGGACCGCCCCCCAGGTACTTACGGGCTACTGTGTCAACCTGGTCTATCGCGTCATCCAAAATGGTGCGGGACTGCGCGTTGCTCAGTAGCCTGCGTGAGAGCGTGCCCATTGCCTTGTCAGCGTTCGGCCCCTGCATGTTGAATTTGGTGCCCGCTACTTTTTGAAGGTCATCCAGCGCGCCGATGGTTTCTGCATATTGCTTGTTGACCGCATCATAATCTGGGAAATTGGTGTCAAGAATAGAGTCAAGATCGTGGCGCAGGTCTTTCGTTGCGCGCTCCAGCTTGCCAATCATGCCTTTGCTGCGCTGGCCGCCCTGCTTGGCATAGTCCAGGTTATTATCGAGCCACCCCTTCATCACATGCACGTCGTAGCCGTCCGGGTTGCTGGGGTTGCGCGCTGAATGCAGGCGATTGAGGATGCGCTTTGCTTCCTTGTGGACTTTTGGCATATCCTGCGTCGTGGACCCTTCAACAAGGCCCAGCGTTCGGGTGCTGGGGTCGTACACCATGCCCATTTTTTCGAGCTTGCCCAAAAAGCTGTTAATAGCAGGAGAATGATCGACTTGGCTGCCTTTCAAACTCTCGGCTATACCATCGAGTCTGGTGCCGGCGTTCCGGTTGGCCTCCCGGACCACCTTGACCCGGTTAAGTATGGAATCCCCAACTACATCAAGTGGCCTGTTATCTGCGGCATACCGAAGGTTTTCTATGCCCTTTTCCTTTATGTTGAGCATTGCCGCCATCTTGCTGCGAGTCTGTTTTGATGCGGTTTTGCTCATCTGCACCAGTCCATCACTGAAGCCCTGCCATATAGCAGCGGCTGCGGTTTTGTCCTTGATCGTGTTCCCCGCCTCATCAAGCGTAAGTTTGGCAAGTGACTTGTCACCGGAACCGCGCCGTAACGCAAGATTCTGAGCCACTTCAGCCGCTACCGCTGGTGATACCGGGGCCGCGCTGCCCACACCCATAAACTCTGCAAGCGCCGGACCGATTTTTGCCAGGTTTCGAGGCACGCTAACCATGCTGCCCGCTGCGCCGAGACTTTCACCAAAGCCCTGCACCGCATCGCGCGCAATCCCCGGCTCCATGTAGCCACCGCCTGTGATACCAGATTCCAGTACATCGGTGAGGCGAGGCACATTGCCTTCATTGCCTGTCACTCGCATGAGAGCGTTGATAAAATCAGGCCCCATGAAATCGACAATTTCTGTGATAGACCGATTCCCGCTGGCTGCCAGTTCCTGCAAAAACGCCTTCTTCGCGGGCCAACCCTCGGCCTCTTTCGATGCCATCGCACCCACTGCGCCTGCAGCACTTTGAACAGCGTTGAATGGCTTGGCGAAAACATCGCGCGCGGCATCGGTGATATTGCCGCCGATAGTGCTGCCGATATCGGCTATGCCCTGCGATGCCTGATCGTAGCCTGATGGCGGCTGTGCGGGTTGCTGCGGTTCTGCCTGCTCGGGTGACTGCGTGGACTGCATCCCCGCAATTTCTGCCTCGATAAGCTGCTGCGCCTGCTCGGGCGTAATGCCTTCGGCTACCTCGAAGCGGGCAACGCGACCATCGGGCATTTCAAAGCGCGCGACAGGCATTATTCAAATCCCAGGAACTTGATGCCGACGGTAGCGGGGGCGGGTTGGGTGGGCGCGGGCTGGGCCAGGCTCTGCTGTTGCTTGGCTAAATCCATATCCATGTAGCTGTTGATTTCTTCAAGGCTCATATCGTCGCCAAGAATCTTGGCCGCCTTGATACCCCAGTCCGCCTTGGACTTCATCATTGATATCGCATTTTTAAGGATGCGTTTGTTACCCTCATTGCTCTTTCCGTAACCGGCTTCCATCTCTGCATAGGCTTCGCGGTCTTTCTCAGTGAATTGCGGGCCGAAGGTTGTGCGCAATGAACTCAGAACGTTTTTTGTCAGCAGGTTGTATAGTTCAGTCTCATTGGCCGGGAGAACGCCGAGCATTGCCTGAGCCTCAGCGGCAGCCTTGGATAATCCACCTGTTGAAACCTTGTCAACAAGCGCACTGGCCCGGTTCAGCTCGGGCAGCATGGATGCAGCTACAAGTCCTTTTTCGAGCCTGTCTGTATTGGTGTTGACTATGGCGGTCTGCCGCGCAGTTTCAGACGCATTTGCGCCCTTCAGTGTGGGTTCCAATCCCATGCGAGCATTAAGATCACCGGATGCCCTGGCTCCCGCTTCGTCGGCGGCATAACCGATTCCAGACTTAGAAGCCGCCCGCATTTCAGCCTGCCAATTATCGGGAGAAACCTGTCGCCCGGACGGGTCGGTAAGTCTAAGGCTGCCGTCTTTCATAGACTGTAGAACGTGACCGCTCTTGAACACATCAGTGCGTTTTGCGCCCTCGTTGCCGCTTTCGCCAGCCTTCACAAAACCCATGGCCTGTCCATATTCCAGATAATTCCCCAGCGTTTTTTGCAGCCGGTCCTGCGCTTCCTTTTGCGCCTCGGGTTTGCCGGTGGCTGCGATATTGAATAGCTGGCCAACAATGCGGGTATCGTCGGTATTCTCGGCGTTGCCAAGAAATCGCAAGGCTTCCATGCGGTTGGCAAACAGTTGCGCTCCTGATACGTAGTCACCAGCATCGGCCATCTGCTTGGCCTTGAGCATATCGCCGAAAAACGCCTGCTGGCGCGCTGCCAGCTCCTGCTCGGTCATGCGGGCTTTTTCCTGCCGGTTGTTGAGTTGCTGCTGCTGCCACTGCACACCTTGACCGGACAGCCCAGCGCCCATACCTGCCAGCGCGTTACCTATGTTTGGATTAAGTGGCATTGAGCCTCCTATGACCGGGTATCAAAAAGCGACATAGCCGGAGCTGCCGGGGTTGTCGTAGCCGGTGAATGATTGGTTGTAATTGCCCTGATACACATCGTTCGGACGCTGATTCTGCTGGTACGCGTTATAGAAATTGCCCGCACCGCTTAAGATATTGCCCCAGTCCTGTAGCTGATTACCCTGGAACTGGCCAACAGCCGGAAGTCCGGCCACCTGGCTGGCGTTGCCCTGCCCCCAGTTGCCCAGCGTGGTAGCAAGCTGCTCCTGCGACGATGCGTTATTGCCGCCCAGCGCCGAGAGAATCTGCGCGATATTGGCGCTCCCCTGCCCGGTGAGATTGGACAAGCCATGCCCCTGCTGGTTGATCAGGTTGGCCAGGTTCGAGGTCGTATTGTTGATGTTCTGCGACATACCGGCGCCGACATTCATGCGGCCTTGGGCCATGTTGTTACCTGTGCCCATGATCGCGTTCGCAATGGCTTGGTCGCGGTTAAACCCGATCTGGTTGCGCATGTTGGCCATAGAGGCATTCGCCGCCGTCCGTGCGTTCGCCTGCGAGGTCTGCGAGCCGACATTGGTTGCGTACCGCCCCGCCTCGATGCCTTCCACGTTGCCCAACAGGGAGCCTTGACCGATATTCGCGGATAACCCCTGGTTGCTGAGTGCGCCAAGGTTGTCGATCTGCTGCTGCAACTGGGTACCGGCGAGCCCCTGCCCAAACCGGGTGAGTTCCTTCATCACGTTGCCACCGCCGAGGCCGCCCATGGCTGCGGCATTGCGCGTAACGGCCCTGTCGCCCTGCTCACGCAAGAAAGCCTGAACGGGTGAGTCTGTATAGGCTTGATTGAACGCCTGCTGCCCCTGCGCCCCTGAGAGCGCTCCCTGAAGGCCAAGTGCCTGCTGGCCCGAGTTCACAAACTGGCCAAGCCCTTTCTGGATATCTTTGTACTCGCCCTTCCGGTTGATTCTCGGTTTGCTCAAGTCCACACCGCCACCGTAGCCACCGCCCCCAAGCGCGTAGCCTGCGCTGCCACCATAGCCGCCATAGCCGCCCTGCAGCGCGTTAAGGCCGCCACTCAAACCCTGCGCCATTGCCTGCTCAGAGCCCAACAGGCCAGTCAGCGGGGTGTAGCCCGGCTTCGTCGTGGTCAACCCGGCCACGTTGTAATACTGCGGCATGGTCTGAGGCGGCTGCTGTGGATTGAAATACCCGCCGCCTGCTGCCTCGTTGTAGTTCGGCGTACCGCCTGCGTAGACTTGTGCCATTGTCGCTACTCCTAGAACGCCCTGAAGGCGCCACCTGTGATCTTGTCTGCGATTGAGCCAAAGCCCTGCTTGTCCATCAGCCGCGACCGGTCCGGGCTCTGCGGGTGGTAATTGGGGTCAGTCACTACCATTCCATTGGCATCGACCATATCGCCGGGGTTCAGTACCTGGCGTAGCTGTGGGTTCTGGAACTGCGGCACCTGCTGCTGTGCCCATGAGTAATCCGGCGACAACTGTTGTGTCTGGAATTGGCTGTAATCGATGGGCATCCCGAGCAGTGCGTTATTGGCCTGCGGCAGTCCAGCGAGGATCATCCCCTGCGCTGCTACGTTGCCTCCCTGGAACAATCGCCCCTGCTCGGGGATAGACTGCCCGAACACATCAAGCGCCGCCTGCGCGCCTATGCCGCGATTATCCTGTGCAGCGCCATACAGTGGGATCGCATCGTTGCGCGCATTGATGGCCTGCTCACGGATGAACGCCTCATTGGCCTTGTTCTGGTCCTTTTGGGCGTCTACCGCTGCGCCGGCGCTTTTGTTCGCCAGCAAACCGCCGCCAATCGCCGCTATTCCTGCAATCCAAGCCATTTCATTACCCTCACTCCGCCCAAAGTAGCCAACTGTCTGTATTTACCTGCAACTGCTCAACCTGCCGGTTATCGCCCGCCATGCGCGCGGCATACTCGGCATCGAACGGCACTCCCAAGTGCCGGTGAATCTCGGCCATGCGCGCGTCGATATCCTCAAACGCGATCCGCAAACCCTGCAGCGCGTCCACGCCTTCCTTGATCAAATCCAGCGATAACCGGTTAGGTAGTGGCAATCCCTGTGCCTCGAAGTACCGGCAAAGGCTGTCAAATACTGCGTCAATATCCCGCTCGATAATCACTGTTGGTAGGTTGTAACGCTCCTGGAAATCGGTGATCAGCAATCCACTGTCCACGATGATGCCGCCTCTGTCTACTATGTCGTAAAACTCCCGTTTTGATCGCAGTCCGTTCAAGGGTTCATGGTAGGCAGTCACGCCGGGAATGCCGTCGAAATAGTCAGCGAACCACTTTGTCCGACTTCTCGGCAGTCCTGTGATGAATCCGCTCATATCAGTACCCAGCCCTGTGAGGTATCACCACCGATATCGGTCAGCATCTTGCGGTACTCGCCGCTTCCGGCGGTGTCGATGTATATTGAGTACTGCGGCGCTGAGGTCACGCCCTCCGGGTTGCCGCTGCCGGTCAGTGGGATATACCGAGAAAGCAGGTTCATATAGTCCCGAAAGGCGGCCTGCATGGTGCCGTCCTCGAAAACGATAGGCTGTGCTACCTCAAGCCGCCGCACTGGTATCGGCCTCGATTTGCGCTGTCAACTGGATGGCGACGAACTTCACCGGATCGGACATAAGAAACCGGAACACCTCGAATCTGGATACCCGGCCATTGCGGCGCCACACTGCCCTCTGTTTGTACTCGCCGACATTGCCCATTCTGCGTGCGCGTTCATCGGACCAGCTTTTGCCACCATCTCTTGATTGCTGCAGGCGAACCATGGGATCAGGTGCCGCGGTATTGCCCACACCACTTTCCACGGTCAATTCCAGCATTGGAACGAAGAACGGCTGCATGTTGTTCTGGAATGGCTGCGTAGCAAATACCCGTAGAATTTCCTCACCGTACTCGGTGTACACATCCTCATCGAGCACGCCTATGCGCCCGTCCTGGCTATCGGCGGCATACAGCAACCCATTGGCAGACACAATGCTGTTGGCGCGGTAGGTGTAGGTCACAAAGGCCAGGTCAGGCAGCGCGATGCGCGACTGGCGTTCATGCCAGCGATTGGATGCGGTATCGAACACCAGGCAGGTATCAGGCAGCACAAACCCTACGAAGTAGTGCCCCGACTGGCCATAGCTCCAGGAGAAGACATTGCCCAGTTCCTCGGCACTCAGGCGCTGCAAAATGGAATCAATCGCCTTGGTCGATGCCTTGCGGGTGATGTTGCCTTCGAGTGCCCATATCGCTGGGCCTTCATTGTCGCCGGCTCCGACGAACAGCACTGCGTTTTCAGTATTGACGATAGAGAATGGCGCGCTCACACCTTTATCCAGAAACAGGCCAGTACGCTGAAAGCTGAAGTCTGCACCACCTACGTTGTTGAATGCCTCGGTTGTAATCTCCCCGGCAACAAAAAGCTGATTCTTGAACACATACGGAGCCACGATATTGTCCGGCTCATACTCTGCACCACCGAAATCAAGCGCGTTGTAGGACAGGCCATCGTTCGGATCGGATTGAATAAACTTGTCACCATCGGTCGAGCACACAAAAAAGCTATCTACAAAAACGACATAGAGCGGATTTCCGCTGGCCCTAAAGTCGGGATCGACAATGGTTGTCAGCGTGTCCGGCCCCTCGGTGAATATGTACCCATCACCGCCGGGGTTCAGAATCATCAATTGCGTCGCGCTGGCGGCCATCGATACCCGCCCGGAGCCGGATATGGTGCCGAGGTTGTCCAGTGATTCATCAGCATTCAGGCGATACAGGGATGATCCATTGACGAAAAAAGCGTTTCCTTTGAAGCGCTTGCCGCCCCGGTTGCGCTGCACAATGCTTGACCCAGTGGTGGCGACCTGCGTCAACCCTGGCGTGCCAAGTAATGTCTCCTGATTGAGCGCCGGCGCATCGGGCATGTGCGGGAATGCGTTGACGCACTGCTGCGCGGATATCGGCAGCGAGTTGGATATGTAGAATCCGTTGGCAATCGGAAGCGGCGTAATGGCCATCAGTAAAGCCTCACGGTCGCATCAGTCAGTGTGATATCCACAGTGGTGAGCAAATCCGCAACAACTACTTCCAGGAACTCGCCGGGCTCCAGGGTCACGGTACCGGCAACAGCCACAGTCACTGGCGTTGTGGAAAATGCCTCGATTTCATACAGGGAAATGACATTGTTTTTGGACAGTCCAACCACTCCCTGCGATACCGCAGAGTCAGCAATAACGGTAAAGGATGCGTCAAGGGTAAGTGTGACCTGCGGCCCGGTGTTGGTAATGCGACCGCTGATATCGACCTGCAGCCCGGCGGCATTCTCGATTGACCAGTGCCCCTGCGCCTTTTCAGCGCCGGCAGCCACCGTGATATCAGTCGGCCTGCGGTTGATCGCCATGGATAACGTAGCTTGCGGTGATGACCGGGAGAACGCGCCGCTGTAGAAATTACTACCCTGGACCCGGTTATAGCCGGAACCTGTAGGCAGGTTGCTCGGATACTGCGTTTTGTTCGTGCGCACCGCCATTCTGCGGATCGCGGTCATGCCTTCCTCGGCCTTTTTGATCAGACCGGGAGAGACAACCCCGCTGTACTGTGGCGCAAGGTCAATGGCCAGGTTGGCGGCGACCCCCCTGATAGCCCCGTCAGGAATGGTCACGATATCGGCGATGTTGCACACGCGGGTATAACCCAGGCGCAACCCGAGAGATTCCAGCGATGCCATGAAGTCATTCAGCGCGTCCAGCGCATCGGCGTATTCATCCGGTTCAAAGCTGGAGTCAGCCGCCTGCACCAGAATATCCCTTAGCGCCCGGTTGATCACATCGCCGGCGGTGGTCAATCCCCAGCAGGCGGAGCGCATGATAGTGATCGGGATCGCCGGTGATGGGCTAGAACTCAAAGCCGCCGGAAATGACGCCAGCGGTATGGATGCAAGCGGTGCCGAGGCGGTCATTATTCACCGACCCGGATCAGACCAAGCTGCGCCTCGGATATTGTGAGCGCGGTACCGCCGTCTGTAGACAGCTGTTTGACGCAAACCTTTTGGCCTGCTGTGAGTGAGACAAAACCCGCAAGAGAAGCCTGCTTCCTGGTTGATGCTGCATCCATCCAAATGGATGAGGACGGGCCGAAGGTGATCCCCGCGGTGGTTTCAAACAAATAAAATGCAAATGTTTTACTGGCTGTTCCGGTCACAGTGATATTGCAGAAAACAAAATAAGTCCCAGCTACAGGCACCTCAATTGTGCCCGCGGCCTCGTCTGCTATTGTGTTCCTTTCAACCGTTGCCCCGGCGCTCCATACTGATACAACTGTTCTGGGTGTAGCATTAACAATCGGCTCGCCGGTGCCATTTACAAAACCGGCTATAACACCCGACACGGTATTGCCGAGTAATGCCAGGCCTTTGCTGCCGGTGCCGAATCCTACGCCACCATCCAGCGTAGAGCTGCCACCATTGCCGTTTTGATTCTGCGCACCATCCCCACCCTTCCAGAGTGCATCGCCCCCATCGCGGTTGCCAACAGTGGCATCATCGTGCGCCGACTGCGCGCCGTAGGTCACATCGTTGGGTAATCCGCTATCGGTCGATTTCTTTTCAACCAACACATTGAGCGCTGCCGTTTTTCCAGAAACGATATCGCCGGATATGACCGGATTTAGTCGCTCGACATAGTTCCTGGTGCGGAGATAGCGCTTTGGCTCAGGGCCGATCAGCGCAAAGTTTGCAGCTTCAACACCGAACTGGTTCAGACTGTAAGGAGTGAAGTGCGTATTGTCGCCTGCATCGGGATAGTCGATGCTGGACAGTGCCTCTACGTTGCGCCCGGTGCCGTTGATCAGGTACTGCAAGCCATCCCATCCAGCAATGTACGCGCCAAAATTCTGCGATGGCTCACACACGAAAATCTGTGTCAGGTCGCGGTCGATCCATCCTTGTGTCACCATTTCCGAAATGGTTGTGTTCATGTTGGAAAGGAACTCGGCGCCCATTATCCCCAGGTTGGCGTCATTGGTGCCAAGCTGGATCACCACTACATCAAAGAATGTCTGTGCCCCGGGTATCGCGGCCAGTGCGGTGGGAATGTGGGCCAACATCGAGGTAAAGCCCTCTTTGCCCGCGCCGCCACCCGGCAAATAGTACGCTGAAGTGCATCCGCTATAGGCAAACGGCACACAGTAGGAATCAACACCAGTGCGCTCCTGCAGGGTGTTGGTTATAGCAAAACCGGTGCTGCCATTGCTTCCCCGCACCAGTCCAACGTAAGGGTCAGCTCCGGTGGCAATGTCTGCTGCTGTTGCTGCGTTCGGGTCAACATTGCGCCAGGCCAGGTTGGCAGGGTTCCAGGCGCCTGTGCCTGGCGTTGCGTAAAAGAAGCAGTTGACGTTTGCTGACTGTACCGCCGGGTCAGTGCCGCCTATGCCCAGCGCATTCGAGTCACCATAGAACAGCACTCGATTTGCCTCACCATCAGCCTTGTACGGCAGGCTCTGCAGCCGTTTGGTGATATCGTTAGTGTTGGTGATGATATTAGCTGTGTTGGCAGCCGCTGCTGCAGCATTGTCGACCGTAGCGGTTTCCATGGTATCAAGGTCAACAGCCTGCGTAACAGAGACAAACGCCAGCTTGTCGCGCTCCACATCGGTCATCACCTTGGCGGTCGCGGTTTCGGTCTTGCCCGCCATGCTCTGGATATCTTCGGCCAAGCCAACGATATACACATATTTCTCGCCGGCGGCCCAGTTTACTTTGGCGTCCGAATTGGTGGAGGAAATTACGTTCGTGCGCGCAAGCGTGTTGGTCGCCAGGGTATAAATGCCTGTGACAAGTTCGCGGCCAGAGGTAACGCCATCGGTGAAGCCTACGCGATAGGCATACTCGGTACCGTTGACCAGCGTGCCAATGATCGGGTTGTAATCGCCCAGCGGGCCACTGACAACATAATCGCTCAGGCCGGTGGTTAGTGTGGCGCCTGCTGTGTCGTTGAGTAATGCGCTCACCTGGCTTTATCCCCTTTCGATGGCTCGCCGGCGGGTTTGGTCGCCCCTTTGCCGGCAGGCTTCCAGCCTAGTGCTTCGGCTGCCTCAACGGAATTCTGGTTGATTTGTACGGCTGTTTTGCCATCGTCTTTGATGTAATCGAGTAATCCACTGCTCATATTCTTTACCCTCTGATACGAAAAAAGCGCCCCGCTACCGGGTAACAGGGCGCTCCTATTTCACACGGTCCTGGGTTTAGGTAGTACCAAAACCCTGGCCGGCGAAGAACGGATTAAGACAGGAATAGGCCGGCCGAAAGTCGATACGCACCGCGTTTTTGTTGGCCAGGAAGTCTGAGCCCATGGATACGCGCAGCATCAAACCGTCATGGGTTTTGGCGAGCGTGTCTGTGGATTGCAGCTTCTTAATCGGGACCGAGCCCACCGAGAACGCTTGCTTATGCCAGAAAAGGTTGGGCTGGATGATCGTGCTGGCTGCGCCGAGCAGGGTTATCACAGCCCCGTTGGCAAGAGCCGCATCAATGGTGTTGTACTGCCCGGTGGCCTCGAATATGCCCGGACCCGTTACAACCAGGTTGCCCGCACCCGTACCACTCAGGGTGACAGTTTCGGTGACTGTGCCGGTCCACAAAACTTGAGCCCCTGCAGCATCGATCACCGGCTGGCGAGTTGACAGGTTCAGACGGTTGGAGCCCGCCACCTGTACAGTCGTGCCAGCAGGCACCACGATGTTAGCCTGCAGCGCAGTGACTGCCAAGACTTGCGTCATGGTGTCTTTCGCTGTGACGTAGGTAGGGTCTGGTGCGGAGGTCAAGGTACCAGCACGGTCAGCAAATGCGCCTGTGTTGTAGCTCGCCAGCGTGGTGCAGGAAATAACCCGCATGCCGGCAAAGTTTTCCTTGATGGTCGCCTTGTCGTTGGCGCTGCCCACTTCGGGATTAGTGCCTAGGCCGCGCTGTTGGTCTGCCAGCGATATCTGCGTGAACGGGTTCATGCCGTAGCACCACTGCGCATCCTGCGGCACACCAGCCGTTTCAAGTACTGCGCCTGCGTTGGCCACTTGGCCCCAGGTGGTGACAGGGGTGCCAGGGGTGCCCGCCAGCAAGGCGGTGTTTTTCATCATAAAAGAGCAGAAATCCAGCTCAAAGTCCGTGACCAAGCGGGTCATCATCGGGATATCGACGAGCTTATCCTTTTGCGCCATCTTGAGCGCTTCATCGGCCTCGTCGTAATCCACGTACACGGTGAAGTAGTCCTGCACTGTGCCTGCAGCTTTACCTGTGATGATGTCTGATTTGTTGCCACCACCGGAGATATCGCCGGTTGATGTTCGCACTGATCGATAGTCAGTTGCGCGTTTGAAATCTACGATTTTGCCTGTGTCGCTATCTTTGAAACGTCCTTCCAGTAGTTGAGTATCGACGTTTTTGGATACTTTGCGCTTTGTTTCAAAGCTTTTGCAGACGATGGGCGCAAGTTTGCGCGTGAAATTACTTTCAAAATTGTTAGCCATGGTTAATCCCCTAAAAAACAGTTGAAGTTGAGTAAACAAACTCCGGTTGCTGTCATCCGGTGAATTAACCAGCACTAACCTTGATAAAGGGCAAGTGGCCTATCGGTGCCGTGGTCCGACCTTTGACCGGCGATCCGCGCTGTTTCCAGCCCGTGCGTAAACTATATACACATCCTCGCGCGGGCTGTCAACAATAGGGGATTACTCGTAAGTCCCCCACTTGTCATCCTCGTTGGCCTCACCCATACCGATGCCGGCTGGGTTATCCAGGGGTTTAGGGTCTGGTTTGACTCGGGTGCGGGCAGCCTTCGCCTTGGCTTTGATATCGTACAGAATCTCGCCGGCGCGCACTGGACCTATGCCCGCCAGGGATTCCAGTTCGGCGGGATGCTTGTACAGGTACTCAGTGATCAACGGGCCAACTTCATCTTCGAGCAGGTAGTCAACCAGCGCCTGATTATTGAGCACCGTCGCTACAGCCGGACCTGCCTCACGGAGCACAGCCTTATCCACTCCCAGCTTTTCAACCCGGGATTGGTACCGGTTCACGCGCTCGATTTGCTTTTGCTGGTCCTCCTGCTCCTTTCGCTGCTCTATGGCTTCCTGCTGCTGCCGGTGAAAGTCCTGCTGCGCGTCGTAGCGTATTTGCTCCTGCAACGCCTGGTTGTACTCGGCCTGCTTTTCATCGTAATCATCATCCCAGCGATCTGGTGCTGGTGGCAAAGTAGGGCGCTGCGGTTGCTTGAACTTGGCCAGTTCCTGCTCGACTTCCTCCCTGCGCCGGCGCTCCTGCTCGTATTCCTGTTTGGCTTCTGCGGTCTTGGCGGCACGCCTGCGAACCTCGGCATCGAACTTTTCCTGCTGCTCGGGTGAAAACTCTACCCGCGGGGGCTTGGCGGGATCGGGTTCATCACCCTCAGCGCTGTTGTCGCCCTCGCCTTCGCCCTTGCCCTCGCCTTCGGCCTGGTCATCGGCCTTCTCTGTGCCGCCCTCGGGTGAATCGACTACCGCTGCCGGCGCATCATCCTGGCCCTCGGTGTAATCCGTTTCCTCGTTGAAATCCTCTGATTGACTACCCATAGTTCGCTCCATTTTACTGGGAGACAGGCCCAGCGCCCTGGCCGATACGGCCTAATAGATCATAGGAAAGTTTCGCGCCTTTCAATTTCAGTTCAGCCTCAACCTTGCCGCGCTCGGTTTCGGCGTTGAATGCGTCGATCATCAGCTTGTCTGAATCATATTGCGCTTTTGCCTTTGCCTGTAGGAATTTGGTTTGCGCTTCCTGTTCCTTGATTCTGGCCGTCGCTAGATCAGCCTCGGCTTTCTTGTCCTCGGCCATGGCTGCAATGGTCATGGCATCAGGTTGCGGCGGCTGCTGCTGCCTCTGCTGCATTTCGGCTTTTTCTTCATCGGTCATCTGGTCGGGCGGTATCTCGCCAGCCATGAACAACCGGCGACGAACGCGCGCCGATAGCTGGTCCATGCCGGGTGAGTCCATGTTGTTCATCAGCACATCTGCGCCAAGTTGGATAATGCTAGGGTCAATCTCCGCAATGGATGTTATGGCGCTTATCGTTTCACTCTGGCGATTCTTGAAGCTGGGACCGACAGAGCAATACACATCGTAATTGCCCGTAGCGAGGTCGTTAAGTGTGACGAGGGTCAGTGTTTGCTCGTCTAGTATTCTCTCCCCAATTGTTTCCATGTCGAATGACCCATCCTCACCCAAAATGCGCACCTGGCGACCGGGCTTGTACACGCGCGGAATGGTATTAACTAAAATCCTGCCGGTATGGCGCTGGGCAATAGCGCGTGCGGTCAGATACTTATCATTGCCGGCATCGCCTTTGTCCTGCAATTTCTCGATAGCGATGCCTGATTGCAGGCCGGGATTGTCACCCATGCTGGCATGAAACATCCCGGCAGTCTGCCCGATGATTTGCCGTGTGAAATCGGTAATCCGTGCAAGGCCTGGGCTAACTTGGGCGCCACCTGACCGCACTGGTGGGCCCGCTTCCAGTGGATCATGTGTGTATGTTTGTACCGGGTCCTGTGATACGTTGAGCTTTGACCAGTCCTGTCCTTCCATTTTTTTGTTGGTAGACCAAAAGAAATCTTTGGGCGCCAGGCTTGTCTCTGCCACTTCACGCGACAGAGAGTAGTTAAGGATACGCTGCGGGTCCATAATCTTCTCGACCGCCCCCCAATATATAACTTTGTTTTCGATGTACTTGAAGTTGGCGTACACGGGTATGATGTTCAGCCAGTTTTCAAACAGGGTTTCACGTGGATTTCCAATCCAGCCGTTAGAATCAAAAAGTCGAGAGTACATCACCAGCTTGGTGCGCTTGCGGCGGTCCACTTCTCTTATATCCTGCTTTAACAACAGCTCATCTGCGACCTTCTGGAAATCCTCATCGACCTCAAACACCTCGCCGTTGTCCATGAGCACCAGTTCGCGCGTGACCGGCAGCAGGTAGCGAAAATCGCCGATCATAACCACATCGTTACGATGGTAGTAAGTGTTTGTGTCGCGGTCGCTGCCCATGTTCCCGCTTGCGTCGCGGTCTGGGTATAACTTTTTGAATTCATCCGGGTCAAGGCCGGTCAGTTTGAACGCAAACTTAGCATCTGACCCGTCGCGCTTTTTGTGAATCCCCAGCCAGGTACTGTCCAGATAGTCCGGTATCGCCTTTATGATCAAATCCTGGTCGAAAGAATTGCCATCGACGTACTCTTGCACCACTTCCCAGCCGTCAACGCCCGCGGTAATCATTTCCAGGCCGGCTTGATCGTATACCTGGTCCGCGTCAGATATATTTTCGATGTTGCGCACCAGTCCGTTGTATGTAAGCGCTGCTTTTTTGCTGGCATCACCACCGGCTGGCCGCACTTTGATATCGTAGTCCGTGCGTGCCATCTGGCCGTGTATCTGGTCGATCAGGCTGGTCGTCATATCAAAGGTATAGCGCGGCGCCTCGCTGTTGATTTCCTTCCAGCGTTCTTCCCACTGGCCATCAGGGGCATCGACAAAGGCATGTGCCTCCCTGGCCTTTGCTCGCCGGTCGTGGTCCGCCTCCTGCGCCTTGCTCAGCGCATCCAGCATCCAGCTATGATCTTCGTATTTTTCTTTCGTCGCCATCAGTTATTCCAGCCTTGGTATTTGCGTTTGACGGGGTTTTTGTTCAGGTCGCCGATACGGACCGCAAAGCGGCGCATCATGTAGGCGTAGCGGATGGCGTCTAGCAGGTCATCCCGGTTTTTCACTATCTTCCCGCGCTCATCTCGATGGTATTGACGGACTTCATCGAAAACATCGACAAGCCCATTAAAGATTTTAAACTTACCTTTGCGCATCGCATCATTGATCGAATAGAGGCCGCTCTCTACACTCAGGCCGCCTTCGGGCCAGGTCGCGTGATCGTGGAGCATTTTGAAACCGGCGGTTTCATAGTGGACTTTTTGCTGAACGGCATCATCCCGGCCCTTTTCGTTCTGCAGTCCATCGTGTGGCCAGGCGGTGGGGATGCCCTCGGACCATGATTTGGTCGCGCCCCATGCGTCGTTGGCCGATACCTTAGATGCCTTGTACGCGTTGGTGACAAAGAACGCTTCGTTATCTCGATCCTCAACCAATTTTATGTGCGCCTGCGGGTGATCCCAGCCGAAGTCCATGCCATCGATCACAAAGAAGTGGTCCGGTATCTCAAAGGGCTCGCACGATATAAATTCATCGGAGAGATCATAGATTCGGCCATGCCCCAGCATCGGCACGCCCTTGGACCGCATATCGCGCTGGTACTCCGGGTACAGTGCTAACAGTCGCTCGCGCTTCTCGGGTGTCATGTGCGGCGCATCGTCCCAGCCTTTCATCATAAAAAACTGGTCTGCTGATGGTGTGTCCATGAACTGGATCACGGTTTCGGTGCGTCCGTTTTCCGGGGTGAACGTGAGAATGCCACGGCCACCCTTCCCGCGGTCCCCGTTGATGGTTCGGGTGATCACCTGGGGGCGTATTTTTTGGTCCTTGGGTTCCTCGTCGATGTGGAAGAAATCCACAACGTCGCCCATGATCGCGTGCTGCCCCTGGCTGTAGCTCCAGAACTGGATGGTGCTCACACCCTCCTTGTGCTTGACCCGGACAGAGCGCATCGCGTTTGGCGTGCCAGTCGCGCTCTCGTGGTTCACAATCTTTTCCTTGGGAACCAGTCCACCCTCGAATTGACCGTTGACGATGCGGCCAAACAGCGCTGTCTGTAGCAGGTCGCGGGTTTTCTCCATGGAGTACCCGAGCCCCCACACTAGCGGCGGGAAGTCAAAGCGATGGCCTGGCCAGTCCTCGGGATAGTCACCGAGCAGGTGCTGCGCGTCGATGGCGGCGCCGACGAAGGTCTTGCCGATCTGGTTTGCCGCGCACAGACAACACTCGATGTGTGTCGCGGTGGCTGCGGTGAAATCCTGCTGCCAGGGGTAGAACGAGTGAAACGCGGCGTTGGCTGCCCCGCCTGCTCGCCGGCGTTGGAGTTCCATAGCGGCGGCTGCCCGGTATTCCAGTTCCTGGCGTGCGGCGCTCACTCGCGCAGGGCTCCGCGCACAATTTCTTCAAGGGCTTCATCGGACATACTGCCGAAGCTGTGCCGGTTATCGGTGGTGCTCTCGGATTTGTCAGCGTGGCCGTGGTTGGCCAGTAACAGCTTGGTAATCGTGGGGTTGTAGGTGCCGAGCGCGCCGTTTCTGACCAATTGTTGTTCCTGCTTGGCCATGATCAGCTTGACCGTGCCAGAAAACTCAGCCTTGTCCTCGTGCGTTGCCCAGTCCCGGACAGTCTCGCGGGAGATTCCGAGGTAGAGTGCCAGACCGGCAATGGTCGGGAAAACTTCTTCCTCCAGGTGGCCATCGACAAAGTATTTCCGCGCTTTGCGGAGTGCCCCGGGACCGTATTTGGTTGGTCTACCGCCTGCCAATCTGTGCCCCTTGTTTGAAAAAGCCCCCGAGAACGGGGGCAAGACCTGGGAAGTAAGCGAGCGTCCTCACTCTCGCTGGGGGCTATGGTAGTGCACAAATTTTGGAGTTTGTCTAGTTCCTTTGGCAGCGCGCGTCTGACTGTGCTGCTTTGCTGGCTGACCGCCGCATGCGTTTCGCGTAGTCGATTTGCTCCCTACGACTGCGCTTGATGGGTTGCTGGTGGTAGTGATTCGCGGTGTAATCCACCTGGTCGATGTTTTTCCCGGAGGCTAGGAATTCCGCTATCTGGCGGGATATCTCGGCGCGGATTTGGTCTTTTTGGGTGGTCATACCCTACCCCGCCATCAGATCGATTTGGTTATGCCCGCACTGGTCGTCGCTGATCTTCTCGATGGTGACGATGACGCAGCCCGGTGGTTTTTTCGGGTGCATGCGTACCCGAAGGTCAATGATCTGGCTGTCATCCTCGAATACCCCGGCATGCGCGAGTGAATCCTGAATGGCCTTCGGGTAGTTATCGCAGTCCCGTCGGCGGTTGCACGGTGGGTACAGGTCGATGGTGCAGGCCAGTGGGCCGGTGAGGTTCATGCGCAGGTTTTCGGCCAGGCAGGTGTCGATCACAGCTTGCCTGTATATTTTTCCTTTGGCGTTGATGTACCGGGAGACAAACTTTTTGCTGCCGCTCCCAACGACGCGGCTTCCCCAGTAGTGGTTTACCGATGGGGGAAATGGAAGTTCGAGTATCATCAGAATGTCTCCCAGTAAAGCCCCGCAAGTAATTCCTCAAAACACTCGTTTGACGCGCCCATGCCTTCGCCGTCACCACGGGAAAGCCACACGGTTTTTTTGTCGAAAATGGAAATGTAGAAATCCCCGATTTGGGGCGTCATCAAGGTTGTGGCTGGTGATGGCTCTGGTATATTGCGCACCACATCGCGCAGTATCTCTCTGACGTGCCTGGGGCCGGTCACTGGGCTTGCTCCAATAAGTCGCCTTTGGGCAGCGGGAAGTCCAGCAGGCGGCCTTTGTGGAATTGCAGGGAGTCGTGCATTTCGAGGCCGATGGTGCCCTCGTAGGCGCCGTGACGCTGTTTCTCGACCACCATGCGTTGATCTGGTCGCATCAGATATTCCTGATCTTTTTCGGACAGTGATATACCGCTGTTGCCCTTGCGCAATATTTCAGCCTTACGTTTGTCACTCCAATGGATAATCACGTTATCAACCAAATCTGTGAGTTCACCAGCGCCACGAACATCCCATTTCGTTGGGATTCTGGCATCGCCCTGACTGTCGGGTTTGCGAACGTGGCAGACCAGGTGAATGTGGATATCGAACACTTTGGCCGTGGCACACAGCGCGTCGATAAAGTATTTCTCTGCCCCGCGCTCACCGTAGGGCAGCCCGCACTTGGTCAGCGAGTCGATCAGGATGTGTTTGCATCCAAGGTCTTTGGCCATGTAGAAAACAGCTCCCAGCACTCGATTAGATGGTCTGGTGTCCAGGTGGTCGTAATACGCCAAATGCTGGTTATTCCATGCAAGCCAGCGCTTGATAAAATCCCTGGCCGGCGTTCTTGATCCTGATGCCTGCTGGCACATCCGCTGCTGCGTGACCTTAACGGGCATTTCAAAACTCATAATCCCTACAGGTTCGCCCTGCGCGGCGAACCACATGGCCATCTGGCCAGTGACCATGGATTTGAAATGGCCGTTCTGGCCTGCGTGTATCGTGACCTCCTGGGGTCGGAAGCGGATTTTTTCGTGCGTGTCTGACCAAGGGAGTTTTGCGCCAACCAGCTTGGTGCCCTGCTCGAATTGCTCCAAAAGCTCATCGTGCCAGTGGTCGCCCCAATGAATTTTCTGGGATTCCTGCTGCCCGAGGAAAGCCAGCAAATCCCTGTCGGTGTAATTAAAATCAGAGTTGGAGAAATTCAATCGATTAGCTCCTGGCTGCTCGTGGCAAGTTGGTATTCGGAAAGCTCATCCTCCCAACGACGCTTGCTAAGCCAGCGGACGACGTGGGGGAAGTTTTCGTAGAATTCTCCCCGGGACACACACCCGCGCTTGTGCTCGGCCTGTGCGGTGAGTGCACGACGCATTCTGGTGAGCAGGAGATCATCCGGTTTGATCTGTTTGAATTTCGCCAGGGCCTCAGATTTCGAGCCTTTGGCCCCGAGGTTTTTAGGCCAGATTGACCAGAGTGTTTCGAAGCGCAGCGCTGCGGTGTCGGGAGGTGGCTTGCTGTCGAGGCAGAGTTCTGGTGGATTCGACAGTGTTTTTTCCTTTCCCAAAGAAGAAACATCCAAAGAAGAAACATCCAAGGCCTTTTTATCCGACTGATCGGATAACTTTCCTTTTTCTGGTGGTGGAAACTTGTGAGCGGTCTTCTCGTTGACCTTCTGGTGTTTGTTAAAGTTATTGATATGTATGTATTTTTTACCTTCAACCTCGTAGTAGGATAAAAATCCTATTAAACGGATTTCTTCAAGATACTTTTCGATGTCCAGATTGTCGGCGGGAAAGATTTGCATCTTGATTCGCTTGGACGATCCTTCTGTATTTCCGTGTTCGTCGCAAAAATTCCACAACCCGATAAATAAAAGTCTGGCCTCAAAGGATAGTTCAATCACCTTTTCGTCAGTCCAAAATTCAGGTTTGATCGAGCGAATTCTAGCCATTAGTAGCTCTCACTTTCTGAGGCGACAGTCCTCACCCGGGTCCGCTTGAACGCCGCCAGTTCAGCATCGAGCTGCCACTGATCAAGTGGTTCACCGCGGCTGCGATGGTAGGTGCACAACTCCATCGTCAGCCGGTCCAACTCAGGCTCGGCAGTACGCCAAAACCACTCCATATCGCGCTCAGTGGCGATTCTGGAGCCGTTATTGGTGACCAAAACGGAGCCATCAATGCCGATGAATGGGTCTGATCGGAAGGCGCGCGGCATCATGAGGTGCCTCTAAGCTGTCGATCGATCTCAGCCCGGAGCAGTAAAAGTTCATCCCGGTTGCGTTTCTTTTTGATGATGTGCTTCTGGATCAGGTAGTAAATCCAGGCGACGTCACCGTATAAATCGGTGTGCCTGTCGGCGTCCTCCAAGGTCAGCGATGTGTTGTTGGCCTTGTTAATTTTGTGGCTCCATTGCGATGGCGAATAGTCCATTTCCATGGCTTGAACCCCCTGCTTCACCACCCTCCCTTGGTCATCGCGAATGGAAAAAGTCCGGTGTGCGTAGAACTCCTGCACCGAGTTGAAAGCTTCGAACTCGCTGGCGTCAAAATTGAGTGTGATTTGCTCCATAACTTTCGGTTTACAGCCATTTACTGGTCTTTACAGCCGGAATTAAGGTACAAAAAACCCTCCGAATCAGAGGGTTAAGTGTTATGCAGCGTTATTTTCAGCCGTTGTTTCTTCGTAGAGCTGCCGGATGGCGTCGCCGAGCGTGTACCTGGGCTCCGCCCCCGCGTTCAGTATCCGCCAGATCGTTGGCTGAGTGCATGCTACGCCGCGCTCAGTCAGCTTTTTCGCTAACGAATCCTGACTATAACCGCTTTCTAAGAGTGTTTGAATCATCATGGGTAGTTTCATGATGCCAATATTATACGTACGCATATGTTTGTCAACTAAAACACACCCTGAATTTTGCAATATTTATTCGTTTACGCATTGACCATAACCATAAGCGTGTGTATATTCTCTCTCAAGCCACACAAAAAACCGGAGAGCCCCATGAAGCTACGCGACCACTTCAAGCAGAACGTTAGCAGCAATATCGAGGAAGGCAGGGCAGCGATTATCGCCGCGATCCTGGCCGATGCCGAGGCGCTGGAGCAATTGGATGAAGAGGTCTGGCTTTCCATCGAAATGCGGCTGGTCGCTGGCTACCTCTCTGATATCCACGCGCTCAAGCACAATCAGGCGCCGCACCTTCCTTTCCATCTGGACCAGATCAAGCGCCACCTGGCCGACGTTGTTTATGACCTGTGGGTTTCCGAAGTCGGTAAGTGGGTTGATGCGGAGTACTACCACACCGATATCCGCGCGCTGGCCGAGGCCGAGAACTACCCGGAACCCGAGTTTGACCCGGAGGCGGCGTGATGGAACGGCGCATGGCCAGAGATTTAAAGCCGCCCACACGGAGCAAGCCGAGCATGACCGCGAACGAGTCCTGCGCGCTGGGGTTTGTCACCGGGATGATGTTCATGTGCATTTTGGATTTGGTTTTTCGCGCTTTGATAGGAGTTTGATTATGCCGACACCTGAGACAGTAGAAAATACCGAGCCGCGCAAGCGCCCGTTCGTCGCCCCTGGCTGGTACAAGGGCATGCCCAACGAGGAATACCACGGCAGCATGGGCACCAGTTCGAGCCAGTTGAAAACCCTGATCGAGCAGACGCCGGCGCACCTGCGCTACCAGATGAACAACCCGAAAGATTCCACACCCACGATGGCATTGGGCACTGCGGTTCACTCGCTAGTCCTGGAGCCTGATAGCTTCGATAAGGATATTGCCGTTGCTGAGAAGTTCGACAAGCGCACGAAGATAGGCAAGGCGGGTGCTGCTGCATTCGAGGAAGCGAACCAGGGCAAAACCATCATCACGCCGGAGCAGTACGAGCAGGCGAAGTGGATGGCTGAGTCGGTGTATAGCCATCCCATCGCCGGGCTGCTGCTGCAGGATATCGTTGCAGAGTCCTCAGTGTACTGGTGGTATAAATCCATGGATGCCGACGATGATTCTGATTATAAGGAACTGTTGAAGGTGCGCCCGGATGCGCTGTCCAAAAATCACGCGGTTGTCATGGACCTGAAAAGCACCGCTGACGGTAGCTATTCCGGCTTTATCAAGTCAATCCAGAATTTCAATTACCACGTTTCAGCCGCGATGTACCTGGAAGGAATCAACCAGTGCAAGCCGTTGCTCGCCGAGTTGGGGCACTTTGCATACACCAAATTTGTCTTTGTGTGTGTGGAAAACTCCGCACCGTACCTGACCAGCGTTTACGAGTTATCGCCCGAGTACCTGGACATTGGAAAGGCGCACTACCGCCGAGCGCTGCGCACGCTGCGCCATGGCCGCGATACCGACTGGCCCGGCTTCCCTGATGAAGTTCGCGTTGTTGAGCCGCCAGGCTGGGCAAATCGCGCATTTATAGTTTAACCGTTGCCCACAACAGAAAGGATCAGACCATGAACACACCAGCAAAAATTCAGACGCAATCCGAGAATATGAATATGTCGGAAATGCAGACCGCCGATATTATGATGAACGCGCCGCTGTTGGCGCAAATAGACCACATGGCTACGCGCATGGCGAACGCCAAGGCTACAATCCCTGACCACCTGAAAGGCAACGAGGGTGATTGTTGGGCCATCATCATGCAGTCAATCCAGTGGGGTATGAACCCCTACGTTGTGGCGCAGAAAACCCACATTGTTGGCGGCAAACTCGGCTATGAAGCCCAGCTCGTGAATGCGGTTGTCCAGAATAGCGGCATGATCGAGGGTGTTTTTCAGTACGAGTATCGCGGCGAGGGTGAGCAGTTGCAGTGCCGGGTAGGTGCTGTGATCAAAGGGGAAAAAGTTGTGACCTGGAACGAATGGCTGACTCTGGCCGATGTGAAAATCCGCAATTCCCCATTGTGGAAAACAAACATCCCACAGCAGATAGGCTACCTGCAGCTAAAAAACTGGGTACGCAAGTACACTCCTGGCCCACTGCTGGGCGTCTACACGCCGGATGAAATTCCCACTGCTGATCAGGTTGAGCGCGAAATAGGCCCGGCCGCCAGCGACCTTAACGATGTGTTGAGGGGCGGCAATCCCTCTAAAGCGAAGAAGGAAGCCGACATAGTTGATGCCGAAATTGTTGACGAAAAACCAGAGGCCGAAGCCGATCCATATCCAGAGCCAGACACCGCCGCAGAATCCAAGCCACTAACCTACGCCATGGTCGCCGACGCAATCAACGGCGCGTCCGATACAAAAACCTTGAGCGAAATAGGCAACAATCTGGTCCCCGACTTCCTACACCTGGAAGAAAACGGCCAGTTTCGTGAGGAACTGATGGCGCTGTACAAGCACCGACAGAAAGAACTGAAAGCCATCGCCGACGAGCAAAAGCAGTAATGAACATCAGCGCCGCGCCTGCAAGCTGGCGCTGGTTAGACCGGGTTTCCTTCCTCGCCCACACTGGGCATTGAAGCTGCAACCTAGTAGCCGGGTTGCCCCGCCGGTGGTCGGTACGGGGCATAAAAACACCTTCTCCGGTGTGGAAGGCCAAGGGGTTAATTTCGATTACCTCTACTCACAGGTATGCCCCCACCTGTGGCCGTATAAACGGGGGCACTTGAACACACTGGCGAGTCCGCTGGCAGACCGGGCACTCCCCATCTAAACCGAAGCAGTCTGCCAAAGCGAGACAGCGGTGGAAGCCTGCGCCGGAGACGTAACTGGCACCCAATCAAAGACTGCCCACACGGGCACAAAGGCGAGAAAAAATGAAAACACTAAAACTAACAGCAGAACACTTTGACAGCAACGGCAATTACATCGGTACAGTTGATGTATCTACTCATGACGGCGATATAGAAATCGCCGCAAACCTTGGTTGGACAAAATTTAAATCTATTTGGGTTAGCGGATGCCTGATCGCGCTGGCTGGCTCTAGCATCGAGGCTGGCGGGAGCATCGAGGCTGGCGAGAGCATCGAGGCTGGCGGGAGCATCGAGGCTGGATTGGGCATCGAGGCTGGCGGGAACATCAAGGCTGGCGGGAGCATCAAGGCTGGCGAGAGCATCGAGGCTGGCGGGAGCATCGAGGCTGGATTGGGCATCAAGGCTGGCGAGAGCATCGAGGCTGGCGAGAGCATCAAGGCTGGATGGAGCATCAAGGCTGGCGGGAGCATCGAGGCTGGATTGGGCATCGAGGCTGGCGAGAGCATCGAGGCTGGCGGGGGCATCGAGGCTGGATGGAGAATCGAGGCTGGCGGGAGCATCAAGGCTGGCGGGAGCATCAAGGCTGGCGGGAGCATCGAGGCTGGATGGAGCATCGAGGCTGGCGGGAGCATCGAGGCTGGCGGGAGCATCGAGGCTGGATGGAGCATCGAGGCTGGCGGGAGCATCGAGGCTGGCGGGAGCATCGAGGCTGGCGGGAGCATCGAGGCTGGCGGGAGCATCGAGGCTGGATTGGGCATCGAGGCTGGCTTGTCAATCACTTGCACATCAATGCTTTTTTCAAAACTTCGTATTTTCGCTGGTGTCTGTCTGTGGAAATTACCGAGCGATGATGAAAACACGATCCGGTGCGGAAAAGTCGAGGCACATTCCGTGCATTGCAAAACCATTATTGAGACAGGACTGCCCGAAGATCAGACGGATGCCTGCATCGACAAACTGACCACAGGAGAATCACTATGAGCCTCAATTTTGACAAAGCGACCATATACCAGCTCACACAGGCCACAGGCGCAGTTTTAAAACGCCTCACCGCTGCCCTGCCAGAGTCACAGTTCCACGAGTGCCCGAAAAAGCAGCTGCGCTCAGTGGGCTTTGTGCCGCCCCTGGAAGGCGATTCCACAGAGCTGACCTACGAGACCAACGGCGGCGTTTTATTCTGCCTGCGAACAGATGAGAAGGCGCTGCCCTCCCGTTACATCAAAGCCCAGGTTGGTGCTGTTGTAGCCAAACACGTGGCCGCTGGCGAGGAACTTGCCACGGTTGATATTCGACTGGTCAAAGAGGAGTTGATCGAGAAGTTATTACCCGGCATCCCGCCCGAACCAAGACATACCTTTGCCTACATCGACAAGACGCTAGGCATGATGTTTGTGGACGCCTCAGACGTGGCTGCGGATGCGTTCATGGACGCCCTCAAAGACGCACTGAATGGTATGCCCTTCATCCTGCTGGGCATCGAGGACGAGCCTTGCGACAAGTTCACAGCGTGGTTGCGCGATCCAAAATCACTCGGTGATGATCTGGAACTTGGCGACAACTGTTCCCTGAAACATGCCAAAGAGGGCGGCACCGCGATTATCAATATCCAGCACGAGGAACTGCAGAGCGATGAAATGGACGCCATGCTCGATGCTGGCAAGCAGTGCTGCAGGATCGGGCTGGCCCACAAGGACGCCACGTTCGCGATTACAGCGAAGTTGGGCATACGCAGACTCACTCTGAGCGAGGATCGCAAGGCGGCCATCGGTGAAGAGGGCAGCGACATTCCAGCGGAGTTTGCGGTGATCGTCGATACCGTGCGCCATATTCTCGGGGCGCTGGCGCCGTTGTTGGGTGGCTGGCCGAAGCAGGAGCTTTTGGACTTGGAAGGAGATGCGGCATGAGCACAGCAGTCGAGAAAGTAGAGCCCGAAGTATCAACCGGCATTGTCGAGTTTAGCCAGTTTGAATCTGATTTGGCCGCCTACAAGGCCAAGTATGAAAATGTGGTCTATGACCTGACCGTGCCCGCCGAGGAAAAACAAGCTCGCTCGGACCGCCACGCGATTGGGAAAACGGTCGCTGAGTTGGATCGCGTTCACGCTGCGGCCAAAGCGCCACTGAAAGCGCAAGTTGATCTGCTGGATGGTGAGCGCAAACGCATCAAGGATGGATTGCAGGAGGTTCAGGCCCGCATCAAGGAACAGATTGCGGAGCATGAGCGCAAGCTGGAAGCCATCGAGCAAAAGCTAGTCGAACGGGTTGAGGCTATCAGGCATCTGGCGATATTTCCCGGCGCGCCTACCTCTACTGAGGTTATGGATCGACTGGTAGAGCTGCGCCGCATGGTGGTCGATGAATCCTTTGCGCACCATGAGGCAAAAGCCCGCGAAGCGCACCAGGATGTGAGCCAGAAACTTTCCGACCTGTTTGAATCCACCACGCAAGCCGAAGCCGATGCCGCCGAATTGCAGCAACTGCGTGAGAAGGCTGCCGCGGATGAACAGCGCAGGCGTGATGAACAGATTGCAGCCGAAGCCGCGGCCAAGGCCAAACAGGAGGCCGAGGATGCCGAACGTGATAAGCGCGAGGCTGTAGAGCAGGCAAAAGCCGAAGCCAAAGCCGAAGCCAAAGCCGAAGCGGAACGCATTGAGGTCGAACGCCTGCTGGAAGCTAAGCGGGAACAGGCCGAGCGGAAAAAGCGCGAAGCCGACAAGCAACACCGCGATGATGTGGATGAAGCCGCGATTGATGCGCTTCTTGATATCAAAGGCATGACCGCCGATCTGGCTGGTGATGTTGTTACCGCGATTGCAGGCGGCAAAATTCCCGCTGTAACAATTCGGTACTGAGGCATGGTTGTGACAGAAAATGGCGATTATGTACTTAGCAAACCCAGCAGGTAAAATGCTTGAAGTGGCGAGCGGCATGCTCGGCATATGTGCTAGAGTCGGATTATGAACAAAGACCCCGACAAGCGCAGCAAAAAAGAGTCTCAAAACGTTTTTGATGAGACTCTGAAGCGCATGCTGCGAACGACGCCAGAGATAAAGCCCAAGCATAAAGACAAGAAAGATCGTCGTAAGAAGTAATTGAAAAGGGGCGGCGAACCGCCCGCCCCTGAGTGCGCCTATCGGCGCGGATAGCTCCGGCAGTGCTCGCGCACCCACTCAATCCGCCCAAATCGGCGGCGTGGATAACGAACAACATGCACGGGCATCGGATAGTTGCAGTGCAACATACCAATTACCTCTCACATTAAAAAATGTGATGAAGGCCGGTTCGGATGACTAATTAG
>Ga0210043_1000630_pt1 | contig 36633 bp, 39 predicted proteins | sample CryGeymet201501t_FD_183990 | JGI IMG/M metagenome (GOLD analysis project Ga0210043, IMG submission 183990) | Groundwater microbial communities from Crystal Geyser aquifers in Utah, USA - Crystal Geyser metaG 2015-01t (SPAdes) (version 2) | ecosystem: Environmental > Aquatic > Deep subsurface >... | reverse complement strand
ATATGCCACAATCTCTACTAGATAGACAATTATTAAATGCCTTCGATCAGGGTTCTTCGTTTGAAGAAATATCTGAGATGTTTGATATTGATGTGGCTGTTATCACCGCTGTTATTGGTAGTCAGCGCCAGTTGAATAATCCTTCTCATAAGAAAGTTAATACAAACAAACTACTTCAAAAATCACCAAATGATAATACAATTACTCAAGCCGGTGAACAGATGCGTAATATATTTAAAGAGAACGAAGAACAAATAGCCCGCGCTCTAGTAGATATAGCCACTAATAATGATATAGAAGAAGTGCATCCAGCTGTTAGAGCCAATGCGCTTAAATTTATTGCCGAAGTAAATCTAGGACAAAAACCTGATAAAGCAATTGAGAAAAAGAATTTACCTGCTGACGTAATGAACAATGCAATGATGATGGCCAAAGAAGCATATGAGCGCCAAATACGAGCGTTAGAGAATCAAATATCTGACAGAGATAAACGAAATATAAATGTATAATAATTATGAATAGAGGTAACAATACATATGCTGATATAGCTGATTCTCTATTCGATGAGAATATTAATGAAAAGAGTATCGATTATACAAAATTAGATCTTACGCCAGTATTTGATATTCCAAATCCAGTAATGTTATTGTCAGTATATGATGAAGCTGTTCGAGATAATATAATACAGCTTTATCCTTGGCAAACTCAAACACATATACAATATGCAAGTATATATCAAAATCCTAGGCGTGTAAATAGAATCTCAATACGAGCTAATAATGGCTCCGGCAAGTCTACATATCTTATGGCTCCTTGTGCTGTATTTACTGGTATGAGATATAGAGAAGCTTCTACAGTAATAACATCTGCTTCAGGTGCTCAGCTAGATAGACAGACCGGCCGAGCTATAAATAGACTTGTTGATTCTATAAATGAATTTCATGGAGAAAAAATATGGGAGCGCAAATATAGACATTATGAGAATTTAATTTCTAAATCTATTATACAATTATTTGCAACTGATCAGCCAGAATTAGCAGAAGGATATCATCCAATTAAACCTGGTGGTGTATTTACATTATTAGTAGATGAAGCTAAATCAGTGCCACAATCTATATTTGAAGCACTAAGTAGGTGTAATGGAGTTATAGTTCGAATGGATGTTTCGTCACCTGGACCACCGCGCGGACATTTTTATCAAACTCAAGTAGCACATAATTGGTGGCGCAAACATGTAACTTGGAAGGATACACCACATGTAACGCAAGATGAATATGATGAGGCAGTTAGTCAATATGGCGAGAACTCACCAATTGTTAAATCAATGTTTTGGGCAGAGTTCACTTCTATAGATGAGTGTGTTTGTATAACATATGAAAACTTAACACGTCTCATAAACAATAAACCAGATCGTATAGACTTTGGTTATGGTAAATTTGCTGGATTAGATTTAGCCGCCGGCGGTGATGAATGTGTATTGGCCGCATTCGATGAAAATGAAATGATCGGCCTTGAATGTTTTCGCTATTCATTTACACCAGACAGTGTAAAACATATAAAAGGTCTACTTCGTAAGTATGATATATCTCCGCAAAATGTATTTGCAGATGATGGCGGTGTTGGCAAAGGAATTATAGATCAATTGTGGGAAGCGGGATATAGAGTCAATAGAGTGATAAATCAAGCTCAGGCATTCAATAAACAAGCCTATGGGAACCGCGGTGCCGAAATGTATTTTAACTTCGCTAGATATGTAGAAGAGCTTGATATTATATTAAAGCCAGATAAGACATTAATTAATCAGCTATCTAATAGATACTATGAGACTAAAGATAAAAGTAAATTATTCTTAGAATCTAAAGTTAAAGCTCGTGCAAATGGACATCCATCACCTGACCGCTCTGATGCAGTTGTGTTAGCTTTTGCAGATAAACCATATGGTAGCTGGAAACGTAAAAACTTATCAGCAAAAAAGATTAATGAACAGACAGCTCAAACACGTAAAATGACAATACCAACTACTGAGGAACTCCTAGAACTACATAGTAACCGCCGCATACAGAATATGAATCGTAAGTCAATGTATATATCGGACAAATACGGTATAGACACTCTCAAAACAATTAACTCCTCATTGGCTTTAGCTAAATACAACTTAAACAGTAGATAATAAATATAGTATAATAAATATAGTATAATAAATATAGTATAATAAAAATAATATAATAATCTTTATGATAAATCTAACAGAGCACAAAACCTTCCGCATACAAGCCACCGCGCTTATAAGTAGATGGCGGACCTTCATAGAAACTGACATCCCCGAATATAGAGAGTCGCGCTCTCTAGTGGTTGATGTTGAAAAACTAAAAAGCGAAGGAAAAATAGATCCTGATCAAACAATTATACCGAATCGTATAATCGATACAAATATCCAGCGATCTCTACCAACATACGTTGGATATTTAAACTCGCCGCGGATTGCTAAATTCTCTGATCGCAAAACACCAGGAGCTGCTGGCGAAAAAATACTTGAAAGAGAATTCTCTACCGCCTTCAAATACAATGGATGGCAGCTCCCGTTTATATCAGCTATTGATGGAGCGCACGCATACGGTTGGGATTTTATAGAGGTAGTGTTTGACGCCAGCAAAGATTCTCATGTAGCCTTTCAACATATTGGTGTAGATAAATTGTTATTTACTCGTGGCATTCGTGATATACAAGCTAGCCCAATTGTTATGCGCTGCATCATGTTAGCTAAGATGCAATTAGATAATTTTGTGAAGAAACATAGTTGGTCTGCTGATGCAGTTAAACAACTCACTACTGACAACAGAGATAATTCACAGGTGGATGGACTAGATAACCAAAATCAATTAAATGTATATAAAGTATACAAGTGTTTTTTTAAACAAGACGGTATAGTTTATGTTGGCTGGTTCAGTGATAAGTGCGAAGAATGGTTACAAACTCCGGTCAAGTTATATATTGGGGTTGATGAATTTAATGCCGACACCAGCGAATATACTCCGCGTGAAGAAATACATTATCCGATAGTTCCTATATTTTATGTTCGCGGCGAAGAAGAAGATATTGATAAACATCGTGGTCGTGCATTTTATGATTTGCCTACGCAAGATGCTGTGATGGCTCTCGTATCAAACTTAATTAATGGAACAAACAGGGCGTCAAATATATATGGATCTCCAGCATCTAGTATGCAGCGCGGTGATGGTGTTCCAAAGAAACTTGGTGTAAAACTTGAGCCGGGCTGTATATATGATAATCCTATAGCATTCTGGTCGCCACCGTATCCTGATGGTGTGATTGTAAATTCTATACAGATGTTGATGGCACAAAACCAACAGCAAGCTGGCCAAGTGGACTTTGCTGCGCAAAACAGAAAAGATTCACGTAAAACCGCCGCTGAAATACAAGCAGCTGAATCTAATGCAGCTCAACTATCTAGTGTTCAAACACTATTGTTTTCATTATTCTTTACTAATGTTATACAAATAGCATGGGAGATTATATCATCCAGAGCACAACAGAATCTAATTACATTTGCACACGATGAAAAAGTTGATAGCAATAATATAGAACTTATACAACGTGAGTATGTTATAACAGCCGCGGGAGGCACAGATGTTTTGCAGCGCAATAATACATTAAATATGATGCGCCAAGATATGCAAATGATGATTAGCACCTCTGTTAGCCAAGATTTTTTAGCAACTTACTTACGGTTAGCTTATCCTGAGATTGGTGAAACATTAGCTATTAAACTAGAACAGACCGGTTCACGAGATCAAGCACTCGTTAAATCATATAGAGCAATGCTTGAGGCATTACTTAGTGATCCTAATATAGCACAGAATATACCTGACGATATTAAAGGTCAAATTGCCTCAGCACTTCAGCAAGGTGATATACAGCAAAAACCACCTGTAGGGGTTTGATATGGCATCTCCAGAACAATTTGTAAATGAACAGTGGCTGCACAATAAAAAGACGCAGAGTTTAATAAAACTACTCAAAGATAAATATAATACTTCCTTGAGTAGTGCAATATTATGCGCACGTAATAATCAGCCACAAGATTGTATGCTTTCAATTCTGCGTTGTGCAGAGATTGATGAACTAATAAACGACATAAACAATAACAAACAGGATAACACATATGCCTAAAGATGAAGAGAATAGCAATAAAGATATGAATCTACAAGATGATAATGTTCTTGATGATTTCATAAAATCTAATCCGCCAACACAGAACGTAAATACAGATACTATATCACCTGACGATCAGAAAACACCTGATGAAACAGAGAGCATAGAGAATGAAAATCTTGAGCCTAAACAGACTGAAGATATAAAAACTGAGGATCTTGACGACAAGAAAGAAGAAGAAGATATAGACTTATCTATTGATGATCTTCTCGATGAGGAAGATACTGATAAAGAAGAAGAAGAAGAAAAATCTACTGAAAAATCTACTGAAAAATCTACTGAAGAGCATAAAGATAAAAAGTCTGATGAAGCCACAGATGATTCACGAGATTATTCTATATTTGAGGAGGCTGGACTTGAAAAAGATGTTCTTAAAAAGACACCTAATGCTGTCTTTAATTATCTCAAAGATAAAGTTGTTCCTGAGATTAAAGAACTTCGCAAGATAAAGGTTGAGCAAGAGACACGAATAAATGAACTATCTGAGAATAGTATTCCGCAAAGTTATTATGCGAATCCAGAAGCGGTAACACTAACCCCAGAATATAAGAGAGCCACCGCCGAAATACAATATGCTCAATTTGAAGCTGGAGTAGCTAAACGTGCTTTGGCTGGTATAGATTCTGGTGCCAAGAAAATACAAGTTGTTAAAGAATATACGCAAGATGGACAGCCTGTATATCAAACTGTTGATGTGCCAGATGATCCACAAGACCGTTCACTTTTTAAACAAGAACTTACTGATATTTTATATACTATAAAAGCAAAAGAACAGTCAGATAAACAAGCAATACAAAGTCTACAACAAAACTTTTCTAAACAATACACCACTGTTATAGAAAACATAAAAAAGATTGAGGATGAAAAGTTTCCGCACTTCAAAGATATTAAAGCACCGCACTATAAACATGTTGAGGCATTTATAAATTATCTACCGCCAACGCTAAAACATGATCCGCTTGCTACTACCGCCGCTAAGATGTATGGAACAATTCAATTACTTATAGCTAAATTGAATAAACAACAACAAGAAGTGGCTAAGGCAAATAAGATTACTGAAGATATAAAGCGTGCCGGGCCTAGTGTATCTAGCAGCTCTGGCGCACCAACCAAGAAATCTGATGATGATAAAATGTTAGTTATGGACGGCGACGATGTAGATATAATATAATTATTTTTATATATCGTAAAGTTGGCACGCTTTCTGCTACTATAGTTTCAAGTATATATGTAGTGCTTCTTAATATCGGGCATTACGGCTTCTTTTGCTAAGGGCATAGCACGTGTAGAGACACACAAACTATATAAAACCTTAACTAATGAACTGTAATGCCTGTAATTCAACATCAACTTAGAACAGCAAATCTTTGGCTCCAACAGGATCCAAATGCTTTTAATAAACTAGACTTCCATCTAGCTACGCTCCAATGGAAATATATTTCTTATTGGTCTACATATAACAAACTCGTCGGCTCTCAGAAGTGGACACCTAATATGGGATCTACTTTGAAAGGTATTCGTGGCGAGCCTTCTCCAATTTCTGTTGCTCAGTTCTTTCCGAATAATATTACAACTGCGCCTCGTAAAGAAACTGTAACTGTTAAAGAAGTTGCAGAAGAAGCTGTTTTGAAGAGACACCTCTTTGAAACGCCTTATTTTACATTCCTTCCTTCCTTCCAAGATTTCCGCCGTGATCAAGTTCCGTTTGCTGGTAAGGATCTTGCATCACAAATTACTGCCTATAATGATGTCTTTATTAGAACAAATATGTTCCATAAAGCACCTTATATGTTTATCTCTGGTAAAGCATCCTCTAATGCTGATGATGGTTTTGATGGAGATGAATTGATAAATGCACCTTCCGGCAACGGCTCATATGACGGACTTGGTGACGGTAAGAACACCGGTTTCATGCAGAATGCTGTTGCATATGTAGGTGGTGGTGGATCTGATACAAATACCGGTTCACTTACATATAAGGCAGTTCGTAAGGCTAAAATGATTATGGCTGAAGATTTTCAGATTCATCCATTTGAAGGCATTTACAATACTCCGAAACAAAATGAAGGAGCTAAAGGTAAATATGTTCTTGTTGGCGGAGCTGAAGCATATGAAATGTTGAGCTTTGATCCATATATTCTATCAAATAAAGATGATAAACGTGATCTAATCAACAATGATTTTATGGGAACAATTGGTGGCAACATCAATTATATGTGCGAACGCTTCCCGTTACGTATTGCTGAGGATGGAACAGTGCCTGCGCCGCAAATTAGTGTAGAGGACAGTGAGGCATATAATAATGGCGAAACTGTAGGTAATCCTGCATATATTAATGCATCATTTGAGGTTGCATTCTTAATGGGTTATCAACCATTTAAGTCTTTGCAGGTTGGACCACCGCCTTCTGAATTTACTAAAGGAGGCGCTAAAGGCATGAAAGTTTCTAAGTTCCGTGAATTGTCATGGAATGGTGAAGTTCGCCTCACAGATGATCTCATTGTTAATTACGGAAGTAATAATCTTGACACCAATAAATATGGTGAGTATGTGCAGTTTATTGCTGATGTTGCAATGGGAATCATACCTGTAAACCGCCGGGCTGTTCTGCCTATTCTATATCGCAGATATCGTCCAACAACTAACTAATAATATCTTAATTAATATTAATTATGAAAAAGTCCAAAGAAACATTTAAAGCACTATTTCTAACAGTAGTTGCTTTCATAGTGTGCTCACTTATTGTGTTCACACCATACGGCGTATCTGCTGCACAAGTTGTGTCAGCAATCGCGACTAACTCACTCACGTCTATTCTTACTAACCAGAGTCATATTGCTAATATTACTTTGGCCAATGGAACTGGTGTTGCCGGCACTGTGCGAATATATGATAGTGCAACAACTAACTTAACGTATTCGTTCGGTGGTTATACAAATGTTGTTTATTCAACTTCTTCTGTAACAAACTCATATACAGATTTTGCGGGTGTATCTCAGTCTATTATTACTACGTCTCTTGTTGCAACTGATGTAGAAGTATCTGCAGGTAATGGCACATATCCTGTATTGGCTACTGTTAATGTTCCCGCAAATACTATATTAACTGTTACGCTTCCAGCTGGAGGATGGAATAGTAATTTCGGCCTTGCTATGACAAATGATGTAGCAATGTCTGCGACGGTAACATACTCGACGGTTAGGTAGATTGTGTTTGTTTAACGGTAGGTAAACAGGCGGGACACATTTGCGACATGTGTCCCGCCAATTTAAATACTGGATTAACAATAAAATTTAAACTATTATGCCAGATAAACCTGATGCGAATGTAAAAACAATAGCTAATCCAGCATATGATGGATTACTAAACCAACTAACAGAAGTTGTACCTTTTAGTGGAACTAAATTGTTAGCGGCCGCTAATACTGTTGAGCAACTTGCGCCGCAACAACCGAATGTAGATGTTGTATGTATTACATTTTATGGGTTAAAGCAATTTAATTTACTGCAACCAACACCAAATACAGGCACTGTATATGTTAACATTGATAACACTAAGACACATGTTACAGTTAAGCCCGGTGAAGTAAAAACTATTATACTCCCCGCCGGATATAAAACAAGGCTTAGTAAATTTTATATATCAGGAGCTAATATTGGAGATGGTGTTATATACTCGGTTAATATGTTACCGGGCGGAGACCAAAATGGTTTATCTAGCTTAGCCTCTGCAGTAAATGCAACACAACAAGTTCTTAATACGTCACCTACAAATCGTGGACCTATTATAGTAGAACAGAGAGTGCTTTGGAACGCATACGCTCATCAAGCAACAGGTGAGATTACCGCTGATGGCTCTGGCAACTTCTCAAGATATGCAGTTTTCTTAAGTTTTACAAAAGCAGCGGCTGCGCCAAATCTTACAGTAGCTCTGCAAACTGCCTTTACTGATTCTTTCACAACTAAGTGGGCACTTCCATATAGAAACTCGGCGGGGACATTAGCTACAAGCACTACAATCAGTGCAACAGGAACATTGATGATGTTGTTGCCCGAATATATGCCAATTGTACAACGTATTCGTGTAAGCATAACATCCGCGGCGACTACTAATGCAACGAATTACTATACAATTACTGGAATGTTAGTAGGTTCTAATTTCTAATTTATATTTATTATGCAAATTGATGATGATGGAGTAATGATTGAAGGACCGACAAAGCAGGATGCTGTGTTTACTAATAGACAAAATGAAACACAGCCAGAATTTACACCTTCTGTGGCTTTGTGGCATACATGTATAAAATATATGAGAGCTGGATATTTTATTGATAGGCCATCTGATGAAGTATTAGTAGAGATTGCAACAAGATATAATACTAAACCAGTAATTATATTAGGTTTTTGGAAAAAAGTTTATGCTTTTGTTCATGCTGCATTAGCTATTAAGCCAGCAGATTTTAAATCATTAATTAGCTACAGTGCAAAAATTAAATCTCTATCATCGAATATTACTCCTAAGTTAGTGGAAGATTTCGTTACACAACGATTTAAGTCTCGCAGCCTAACTCTTGAAAGTGATTGGGCTGATGTTGTTAATACTTTTAGTGTAGACAATAGTGCATAAGTAATAATACAATATCATGGGAGAAATAGATGTTCAAGCCATATACAACAAACTCGAAGAGCTTCGTACTCAAAACAACGAACTTGATAAATCTCTTACTGAGACAACATTTCACGTAAAGGATCTTGGTGGCCGTATGAGGAAAGTTGAAGAATCTATTGATACGATAGAAGCATGGAAACGTGAGGAACAGGTTACTCGTCAACTGATAACTAAAGTTCTTGGTTTCCCATTGTATGTTGTCACAATTATGCAAATGGTGTTGATGTATAAATCATTTTTCCTAGATAAGTAATAGATGCAACTCACTGAATACATTAACGCTGGGTTTATATTTGCCGAACGCTTTGGTTCGCCTGAATCTATACCTGAATTGAGTAGGAGAGGTTTTATTGTAAATTCAAGACCACAAGTTCAAAGTGATGGGTTGGTGTTTGATGGAGTGGATGATCATATAGTAACTACATTGTCAACCAATAACATTTTATTATCAGGTGCGTGTTTAATTTGTAGGTTTAAGACTACGTCAGGCTTGGGTTCTAAATATATATGTTCATTTGGTCAAACAACAAGTGTTAATCTTTTTGATTTATTTTTATCTGATCAAAGTTCCGGTAAATTAGCAGGTTCTTGTAAAACTTCTGGCGGTCAATCAACTATTTTATATACCACAAAAGCCATAAATGATAATAAATTTAATGTTTTAGTTAATAATTATACTGGTTCTCAGCAACAATTATATGTTAATGGACTATTACAAAATTCTATAACAAAAACAGGCAATATTATTTTAACAAGTAATGCATATTATTTGATTATTGGCAACTTGAACAATATCTTTAATGGTCATGTCACAGGAATTATATCTCATATATTTGTAGTTCTAAGGAGTTTGTCTGCCACTGAAATCCAACAAATTACAAATGATTTAGCATAATATAGTGAGCAATACTTTTTCATACGATAAACATCTTCTCGTTGCTTATAGGTTTGACGAGCCTAATCCTCGTGATTTGTCTGGCAACTCGTTTAACGCTACTGGCGTAGGTATTGACAGCACTAATCTTGTTCGTGGACCACGAGATGGTGATTGGGGGATAGCGTTGAATGGGAGTAATGAGCGTATTGATATATCTTCTACTATCACAGCGCGAACATTTGTAATACATTTTAGACCTTCGACAACATCTGAACAGATTATACAGTTTGGTGGTGGTGAGTATATTACAATAAGTAGTGGGACTGTTACATTTACGGGTGTTACAGCAACTGCTTATTACGTAAATAGCGTATTAAGCGGAACAGTAAAAGCAATAGATATTATTTTAGTCGTTGTATTGAATACTGATATTGAAGCAGATGATATTAGTTTTGGCTTTGATGGAACTAATTATGGCGCATTGAATATATTTATGTCTGCAATCTTTTCTCGCGCCCTAACCTACACACAAGTCCAACATCTTACAAATAGAATCAGACAAGGGAGGTTTTTATAGATGAGTAATATCCTTAGTGATCCATCATTAGAACTCTTTCTCCCACTTACTAGCGCGACACTGCGTAATGGAGTGTTGGAGGATTTATCTGGGCATGGAAGACATGGAACTCCTAGTAATATTACGTATGCTGAGGATAGTGTTGGTCGAAATGTCGCATCTTTTAACGGTTCGACTTCAGATATATCTTTCGACGAAGTTACTCAGTCTACTGTTTGCTGGCGACAAGATGGTGTGTTTAAAGCAAAGATAGGTGCTGCTACATACTGGAGCGATCAGGGATATACGACTTCATTCACTATTCATCATACTACAACAGCATTGGAACCAGTTAGTGCATTAGATATATCTTATTTCGCATGTTTTTCAAGAGAACTAACTGCTGAAGAACTATCAAAACTTGAACAAGAAACCCGTTATCCAGTTATACATACTCCCATCCAAGAACCTCGTTCAATTCCCGCAGACATTACTAACACAACTTTAGTTGGTAATTGGCTTACAAAAGGAGTTGAAGGCACCGCATTAGATAGAAGCAATGCAGGGAATGATGCCACTTCTATTACAGGTCATACTTGGAAATATATTACTGGTGCGAAATTTGCATCTGGTAATTTCGTGATACCATCTACTTCTTTCGCACAACAAAGATATACTCTCTTAGAATCTGATGGCTATAATCGTTATGTAAAAGATAGCACTACTTCATATAAGAATGGCATAGCTGGGGCAACACTGCCTCTTGATATTACTGCTACTGGATTTACCAATAAAACTCTTAGCCTACTACGTGATGTTGAAGTATATACAGAAGATACTACTCAAGCCGAAGTAACCGCCGACTACCAACGTCGCGTAGCAGACAACGCTCTTCGACTTTCTATATATAACGACAGGGATATATCTCGTTTTAATACGTCGTTGACGTTCAATAACATAACATATTATGGGAATGGTAGATATCGTTTTACGTCCGGCGGCATAACATGGCCATCGGTCACTCTTACATCATATTGCTTCTGGTGGAATGATGGTTCTATATGGAAATTCTATGCAACAGATGGAACAACTACTTGGGCTAATGGTGTATCTGGTGCAACATTACCTATTACAATAACCGCAACTGGTTTTTCTGGTGCAACCGGAACATTATCTGGATTCCGTGGTTTTTTAGATGTTAAAGATACAATGTATTTCGAAGATCTATACAAAAAAGAACGACTAGCATACTAATGAAAGCAATTGGAGCAACAATAATACAAGAATGTTCATCACGTCCATACGATGATCGCTCACGTGTTCTTGATACTCCATTAGTTATTAAGTGGTGGTATGAAGGTAATGAAGAACATGCTAAAACATTTAGTGTATGCGTTGGATTTATTACTGATCTTGCGTCAACACCACGTTTATTCTGGAGAATATTTCCGCCGTTTGGTTTACATGAATACGCAGCCATCGCACATGATTTCTTATATCGTGAAAGCATAGCCGGCATAGATAAAGACATGGCAGATCAAATATTTTTAGCTCTTATGAACTATAAACAAGTAAAGAAATGGAGATCATTGACTATGTATAAAATGGTTTCATGGTTCGGTAAAAGAAATTATCATGGGTGGGCGGCAACAGCATTGTTATGTATTATATTATCTGTATCTGGCTGCACCTTCAAAAGATTTCCAACAAGCGCAGGTAATGCATATAGTATTGCATGGTTCAGTAAACAAGGTATGTCTGCAGCCACTTATGAGCAAGGCTCTGATGGTCCACGCGTATCTATTCGCGGATATTCTAGTGAATCTTCTGATGAAGAAACTAAAAAAGCTATCAAGAAGCTAATAGATTTATACCTTGGCAAATAATATTTATGTCTACCACTGTTACTAAATATAATCAAACAATATTGCCTGTTAGTATTGTAAGAAAAACACGGAATAAAATTACTATTCCTGCATTTTCTCTTGTGTGTGGTGGCGCAACTAGCTACGGTATATCTGTCCGCGCCGGTATTATATCAGTAACGCTCTCTCAAAAGACGTCAATTAAATATCCAGTGGCGCAGCCTACTAGTTCTACTTGTTTATTAATAATTAAGTTTACCAATGCAGATGCTTCAGTATCAAGATACGCCTTATGGAGCGAAATCGGTGAGATTATCGGACTCAACGTTCAAAAATATGTTGGACAACGATTGCCCACAACATTCGAGATCGAAGTTTGGGGAATTCCTGGTAATACTACTGCTGTTCTTGCTGCTGATCTTGATTTATATGTCGGAATTCTTAGCCTACGTGAAGGGATTACTCCGCCGACTGTTACGTCACTAGTCACACTAACTGTAAATAGTGATATACGAACTACATTTCCGATTAGCACAACAGATGATATAGATTTTGATGGTCCATTTGTGGCCGCTTAACATACAATATATAATATTATGGCAACAGAATTTGATTTTGAACTATCTAGTGATCCAACGTCAGAAGCAACAGCTGATTTAGCAACGCTACTAAATGCGATTGTTACTATGTTGCCTAATAGTAAACATGGTGGTCTTATATATTCGCCAAACACACCAAGTGTTGCTAATAATCCAAGATATGCTAGATATATTTGGCTTGATGCTGCCTCATCTAGTGTGCGACCTGTTATAAAAACATATGATCCAACTGACGGACAATGGAAGTCTGGATTAATTAGTGATTTATCTATTACCAATACTATGTTATCTGGTGGTATTACTATAGATAAACTATCTAATCTTGTTACTAGTCAAGCCGGTTTCTTTGTTCGCGTTAATTCTAGCGGCACTGGATACGAAGCTGTTGATTTATCTACTACACTACCAACTGTTCCTATATCCGCACTTAGTAAAACAGGAATTGGCACAAATTATTTCTTAAAGGCTAATGCAGCCGGCAATGCTTTTGTGCTTGAAGCACTTACTGCAGATATGATGCCGACGGATATTGATGGTGATAAAATTACTGATGATACAATATCTGGTGCTAAATTAGAAGATAACACAATACAGAACGCTAAATTAGCTAGTGGCACTATTGAGAAAGAAAAGATGAAAGCGAGTAACCATACTCGTGCTATGTTTTCTCAATATCAAGTTGGTATATTAGTTAATAGACAAATAACAGATACTACAGAAAAACATGTGTCTACTGCTACTACACTACCTGATGTAACAACTATACCACAATATGATGGAATAGAAGTTGCTGATTTATCTCCTACATTTACAGCTAGTTATACGCCAAAGAAAGTAGGTAATATATTACAAGTAACAGTAGTTATACAAGCAAATATATTAGGTGGTTCGTCAGAATATGGTGCTTTGTGTATAGCTGAAGGCTCTGGTGATGTAATTGCAGCCGTTGCTCTTAATGTTGGAGGAAGTAGTTCGGGCAGCTTAGGAACACATATAATAGATTATAGAGAAACAATAGCTGCATTAACCGCAAGAACATTTAAAATTGTTGCAGGAACAGTAAGTTCAGGAGTGATAGGTATAAATGTTGAACATACTGGACCTACAAAATTATTTGCTGGTAAGTGTAAGTCTTCTATTATTATAGAAGAATACGAAACACCATAATAATATGGCACTACGCGATATAATACTTAAAGCTGCTTCCCAGCACGGTATAAATATTAATAATCAAGATCAACTTAATTTGTTGATTTGTGAAATTAATGATGCCGCGCTCGAATTATATAACAGCCCGGACAGCAATAATCTTCCTGGTGCACAACTAGAAGATACTGTTTATGTAGGAGATAACCCTACTGATCCATTAATTGCTTTTCCAAATCGTGTAGGTAGGCTGCTGTTTGCTATATATGACTATGATGATATACAAACAGCTGATATATCTCTTGAGACACTAGAAAATAGATATTCTGATGCAGCTTGGTTTAATAAAAAGAAGATTCCTTTTCGTGTTATTAATGAATCTGCCTCATTACAAGAGGATATAGATAATATAACAACACTTACATTCACAGCTAGAGCAGCATTTAGTTCTGAAATAGCTATTCGTATAGCTGGGGAGACAGATAATAGCACGTCTTTTGAAGAAATTGTAGTTATAGAAGCTAACTCGACTAGTGTTGAAACAGTTCAAAACTACAAAGAAGTATTCAGTATACAAAAAGAAGAATATTCAGATTATGATATTGATATATTTGATGCTAACGATAAATTATTATCAACCATACCCAACAATTCATTAAAACCTGAGCATTTAATTGTTAAGTTTCAGGATGATGATTTAACAAGCGTTCCATCTGGGTATGATAGCATACGATTCTTATATAAGAAAAGATATTATACAATGATTAAGTTGTCAGATGAGTTCATAGCTAATAATTGTGATGATATCATATATTATATCTGGATGCAAAGACATTTTATAGATAATACTGAGAAACTAAAATTTGCTATTGATAAAGAACGTATACTTCGTGAGCGGTTATTAGTTGCTTATCAACAGAACTTAAACAGCAAAATAATTTATACGTCTCAAACACAGAATGCTGTGAGAGCCGCAAGACGCGGTTGCTAATATGGAAATATTCCAAACATCTTTTGCCGGTGGACTACAATATGTCTCTAATATAACATTAGGGCCAGATCAATACTTTCTTCTAAAAAACGGGAGGAATAGATTCGGTAAATTAAAACCCACTAGAGAGCCTATATTAAATGATAGCTTTCCTACAGGAATACTACAAGGTATTTATGCCTATGAGCAAAAGTTATTGGTTATAGCCTCCGGCAAAGTATTTATAAAAGACTTCACCTCTGAAACATCTTATAGTGTTATTAGTGGAATTCAATTAGATCAAGAAGCAAAAACTATATATGCTGAGTTTGTGCCTGCGAGCAGTATTATATATGAGAGGCGCGCAGGTTCTAGTGCTGATAAAGCTATTACATTAAATACTGGTCGACCAGTATCATCACCCAGCGCAGTTGTTATACAAGACGGTAGTAATAGACCTATAAAAATAGATCTTAATACACTACAAGTAGAAACAATACAGAATTACTCAGCCTGGACAAATAGCAAAAGAGAATATATGCCTATTGGCAAACAAATGGTATGGGGAAATAATAATATTTTATATCTTGTGTCTAAAGACGGCACAAAATTATATCGTTCAGTGTCTGGTAGACCACTAGATTTTATGGTTGTTATAGATGCTAATGGTAATAAACTAGCTAGTTCAGTAGACGGTGGAGCAGATGCGGTAAACCATGCTGTAGACACAGATGAGATTACTTGCATTAAAAACCTAAATATAAATGATGGATCTATATATGTGGGAACGCGCAGAAATAGTTATGTCGTCACTCCTGATTATACTAAACAGATATTCAGCGAACCAACATTCAATAATACTCCGTTATTTAGTTCAGGCTGTAATAATTTTAGTAGTATTGTCGACCTTATTGGTGATACCGCTGTGGTTAATACTAGCGGTATTCGTAGCTTTAATGCAGTTCTTACTTCAAAAAATGAAGGACGTAATGCACCGTTTAGTGCAACTGTAGCAGCATTGTTTGAAGGTATAACACAAACATATACAGCTGCTATTAACTTTGATGACTATGCATTGTTTGGTGTAAATACAAACTTGGGTTCTGCTATATTAGTATTCGATACACTTACACAATCTTTTGTTTCTATAGATCTTTTTGGTATTGGTCTTATACGCCAGTTCGCAGTAGTTGATACTGGCATTGAACAGAAACTATTTTGTCGCACCGATCAAAACTTAGTCTATGAATTATACAACAATGATGCACCTTTTGCTACGGCTGAATTATACACAAGAGCATGGATGATGCCTAGTATGTCTATTAAACCTTCATGGACAGCTATATCAATTCACGATGCTAAGTCAGACGGTGTGATAAACATTACAACATTGATTGATGATATTGAAGAACAAGCACTTGATCAAAATATAGACGCAGGACATGATTTTGTATTGATGGATAATACAAATTGTCCAACTGGTATATCAATTAGTTATAAAATAACATGGAATTTTAACGCACAGATACAAGCGATTGTTGGAGAAGCTAAAGAAGAATCTTTGCAGTCATATAAGCAGAAGGCAAAGAACTATAGAACAGTATTAACCAAGAGATCTTTATAGTATGCCATGTAAACGTAGAGGTGATTTAGAAGTAAATACTGGTTATAATAAATATAATCAGAGTGTGACAGCTGCACCCTATCAATTTGATCTGTTTAATCCATATAGAGTTAAAGAGACATGGGAAACATATACTGAAGGCAAAGCAGATGGAAGAACTTTAGATGGCGGGACTGGCTGGGCAGATAGATGGAAGTTTGAAGATGGAACAGTTGATATATTATTGCCTGGTGAGAGTCCTGTTGGCATACATTTTGGTGATCCATTTAACGAATATGACGACATAAAAGCACCTAAAAGTACACCAAAAATTAATTTTATAAACTTTGTAAACTGGAAATTAGTGTCTGGTGCAGCAGATTTAATTGGTCCCGGCCTTATTGATATATATCCGGGCAACACTTTATATGTTGACTTGGCGGGGACACCCGGTCTAGCTAAGTTACAGACTAGAAACACAGTTGAGCTTGTTGCTGGTAAAGTATATAAGCTTAGTATAACAGTTGCTGGTAATCGTAGAGTTAATGGTGTAACTGGAAATATTAAAGCATCGTTTGAGGGCAGGTATGAACAAACTTTATCTATAACAGCATTAGCCAGTAAAAAGAAATATGAAAGTTCATTTCAAGTTGGAGTCACTGATAATCTTGATATAATTATTGAACTACAATCTAATGGCACATCTCAAATTACTGATTTAAACAACGGTCCTGTGCTGTTTGAAGTTGAAGTCTTTGACGTAACAAGTGGACAACAAATATTTTATGATAACTTTGATGCAGATAATCTTAGAACAGCAGATACTATTATTCAACAAGGTGCTGAGAATAATATAATAGGCTTTAAAGGCACAGGATTTGCAGATGCATGGAAAATATATAGCGATACACCTAGGTATGGCTATGACAAATGGAATTATACAACTACAACTAAAGTATAAATTATGGCCGCAACATTTCAATGGGGAGAAGATAATGGAACAACTACTGGTTCACCAGCTAGAGGCGCAACACGCCAAGTTCCAATAACAAACATAAACTTCGGAACACAAGACAATTACAATATTGTTCATGCAACATATTCAATAGCTCTTGGAGATAATAGTTTTGATAAATTTATTTTCGGAGTATTTTCTGGTACATGGACACAAATAAGTAATGTTAAGATACGTAATACAGCTGGCGCACTAGGTAGTGGAGTAACAATAAAAGCGAAGAATAATGTTGCATATACAACGCCCGCGCAAATTACAAATACATCGCTCACAAATGATATAACTACGCCAGGTGCTATATCTGGCGGGTATGCACTTAATCTTAAAGATACACCACAAGATGCCGGGGTTACTGGATCTAGTAGTGTATTATATACAACGTATCCGACAGCATACACAGCATTTTGGGGTGTTCAATTACAAACATCACCTAGTGCATCGCCAGGAGCAGGAGCAACAATAACTTGGACATTGCAATATGATGAACAATAATATATTATTATACAGTATAGTATTTGCTGATCAAAGTATCTATGAGCAAAACATAGAAGATAAAAGTGTTAAATATCCCGGCATGTCTTGTTGGGCTGATGTTGCTAAAGATATATGTAAAGCACTAGTATTAGTATTAATAGATGCAAAGAAAAATATTATTGCATTGGTTAATAAAGTCAGTGGTGTTGTTACAATAAATAAAGACCAACATGTTATATGTTTAACGCATGAAGAAAAGAAGATGGAGCATGAAGTATTTTATTGCCGCCGCATTAACGAAGAAATGGGACGGCCAGAAAATAGAAGTGTTAAATATGTTGTAGGGTTTAAAATATATGATCCAAACAAAGGTGAGTATAACAAAGAAGTTGAGATAGGATAACATGGCACTTAAAAGCTATATATTTGGGGATACTCCTCATGCACAAAGCGAAGAGGCTAATCTCTATTCTCGCGCAAATTTTGGTGTACAAGCAGACTATAATCTTTTTAGAAACGCTGTAGTGCCGACTAATATATGGATTGACAATGTTTATACATTACTTCATGGCTATAAAAGAAGCACTGATCTATATAATCCATCACTGTATGGTGGAGTATTTGATTCACTACGCTTAGCGAGTAATGGATTATATAAAGGAGCAAAGATTACGCCTGGCGCCTTTCAGTTCAGTAGAGACACAGCTATTGAATTTACAACCGGGCAGCTTATTGGTATAGATACATCACATTTATACACACCTGATAATTCAGCTTTTGTTTCATATGCAATTGGAATTGTATCAGAAGACGACAAGCAACCTATCTTTGGACCTAATATATATATACCAGCAGAAACATCTACTTCTGGATGGGCCGAGCACCACCCTTTGTGTGGAGAGCTATTTAATGCAGCTGGCGGCAATGATCTATCGACGACTGATCTTGGAACATTGATGCCAGCAGCGGGTAATATAACAAAGTGTGTTTTAAGACTCGATAGAGCATTACATTTAAATGATAATATACAAGTATCTATCTTAGAAAATGGTAATTTAATAAAGGTATATTGGTTTGAAGGCACAGGATCACAAATAGTGTTCACAGATAGCTCAACAGTTGCTATCAAAGCGGGAAAACATTATGCTCTTAACGTTTCTATTTTTCGTAGTGCTAATGGTCCATCGGTTACAACAACAGCTTCTTCGTATTTATGGGCTTATTTGAGTTTTGAGTTTACACCAACAGCCGCAAATACATGGGTGATTGCAAATAATGGATATTTCCCTGAAGAGTCTAGTGATAATATAACAGGCTTAGTAGATAACTTATATCAATATCCGATTAACCACAGTGTGAATTATCACACCAGGAATAACGAAGTTCCAGGAGGTATTGTATGGTTAATTAGACAACATAATGGAGCACTAACAATTAGTGAACGAGCGGATGCACCTAGTGTTCCCGGTAAAGTTGTTTCAATGTATGTGAAACAAAGTGACAGCCTATCTACAAAATGTAACCATAAATTATTTCAAGGATCAACAGAAAAATATAGTCTTTCAATTCTTGGCACTACAACAGGTAACGCAACAGGACTTTCTTTATTACTAAGCCCGGGGAATCGACTTCGTTTAGCACTAGAGAAAACACGATTGGTTGGCTCTATATTTCAAAAACTTAAGTGGCTAGGTGTTAGTCTTGCTATCGAAAATATAATAAATAGACAAACAATAACATCTGGTTTTACACTATTAGACAGAACATTTCGAACAATAACTAGTCAGTTTACATTAAAGCTTACAACACAAAAAACAATAACTAGTCAGTTTACTGTTGGTGCAGCACCACAATTTATAACTAGTCAATTTACAATAAAGTCAACAACATATAAAACAATCACAAGTTCATTTACTATTATACCTTCATATAACGGCGGTGAAGGATATGCAAGAGCTTGGAAAATTTTAACATAAAAATAACATGGGATTTGATATTATATCCAGATCGTATAGTAGCATAGAAGATAAAAAAGCACAATTTTCTGAGCGAGCTATTGTTAGAGCACTTCTATTACCTATTGCTGATCCATCAACTGTTGGAGGAAGTGTAGGAACTAACTGGGATAAAATATTAATTGGTGTTAGATATGTATTCAATCCTGGCGCATTAAACAATGGTGATCCTGTATCTATTGGATTACATATTGGTGTTCAAGCTACTGATTTATCTGATAATAGTATTAATGCTGTAACACCGAAGCATACTATTGGTGCTGTATGGAGCGGATCAGGCTCTACATATAGAACAGATTATCCGCCAAACAGATTTTACCGTGGTGATGGCATAAATGCTTGGTCTGCTGAGCAGTATATAGCTGGCGTTAGATATACTCAAGGCCTTGCTGGTTCGCATCGCGGACATTTATCAGCGGCACCAACAACTGTTAGAGATGTTATACTTGTGCAAATTGAAAAATCTACACGAAAAGTATATGTAGGCGGTAGACTTACAGGTAATATAAATGCATCAACTATAACAGATGTTAACAATGATACATTTTCTACAGCAATGTCAGCAGCCAGTGATATATCAGATATGCCAGCGCTTATAGATTATTGCGGAGTATATGCCTCATCTACATTTTCTGTATATAATGAAGCAACTAATGGATATTTTGATACAGTATATGTGTGGAACAGTATCACATATAATATTGAAGTATCAGATGTCGATTATAAAGTAGTCGCCTAATATGCAAGCAGCCGCTTTAGTAGAATTTGTATTAAATAATGCTGATGATTCAATATTTAAAGATTGGACTCCGCTAGACTTAGCATTGTCATTAGGCGAAGCGGCTGAAGAAAGAGCATTGGGCTATATAAATGGACAGAATGGTATAGTTGCAGTTGCATGGGGCAAGCCATTTAAGAATCAAAGAACTTTTCATGTAACTGGTGTAGTTATTGATCAAATGCATAGAAGAAATAGTAAAGTATTCACACAATTATTCTTTATGCTACGTCAAGCATATCCAGGTTACAAGTTAGAATACAATAGACGATATAAATTAATTGCTTTAGATAAAAAGCAAACAAACAAATTAAAAAGAAAGCTTAGCTATGGGTGATCCAGCCGCACCAAACGCATCGGAAACAACGGGCGAAATGCTGCAAGCGTTTACTAAATACTTGCCGTCATTAATGCAAACCATAAACGCTCAGATGTTGCCCAATGAGCAAGCTCAACTAGCTGCTAGTAAGGTTATATCACCTGAGTATTCAAATTTACAAGCAGATATATTAGATACTTCTGGCAGACGATTAAATGAAATTGGCTCTAGTATAGAACGTGAAAATGCATTACGTGCTGCACAGAAAGAAGCTGACGTATTACGTGGACCAGGCCGAGATGTTGTAGAAGCCGGCCTTGATATATCTAAACTCGCAGATCCTGAATTCTTTAGAACACGTGAAAACACTAGTGCTGCTATAAATAGTCTGCTTGGTGGAGAATTAACAGGAGGAGAACTTTCATCTATTGAACGCGGCTTAAATCAACAAGGCGGTCAGCCAAGTATAAATACTGGAACTAATGCAATAAAAGCCGGTTTACAATATGGAAATGCCGCCGGCGATAAATTAAGACAAGCTATAGCACAGGCTACTGCATATTTGCCCGCCAGTTTATCTGGTGTTGATCCATTCTTGCAAGCTACGGGTAGAAGTGGTGTTACAAACTTAGGTGATACTAAATTTACTGGTGCAAGACAAAATGCTGGTCAACAAAGTGCAGCTATTAGTGGTCAATTCTTAGGTGAAACTGGTGCCAATGCACGTCAGACTAATGAAATAAATGCTAACAGAACTACAGCGTTTGATAGAGGTGTTCAAGCTGTTGCTGCTATAAGTAATTTTGCGCCAGGAGCTAAAAAATAATTCATATAAAATTCAACAGAGAAAGATATAACGTATGCCAGAAGCATTTCAATTCATGCCGTTGCCAGATTCATATACACCTCGCACAATAATAGGTGTTCTACTTCAAGCTCTTGGTAGAATGTTTGGCGGTAATAAACTAAAGTTCGATCCGAACACAGGTGAATATAAGCCTAAAAGCAGTTTCGGAAATATATTATCATTCGGTCAAGGAACCGATTTAGCTAATGCTCTTAATGCATATGTAAGACATACTGATGCATTGAATAAAGCAGAGATAAATAAACTACACGCTGAGGGTGAAGAAACTAGAGCCACAAACGAAGCTTTAGCAAGAGCTAGCCTTGCGCGTGATTTTAATATGACGCCAGAAATGCTTGAGGACCCAGGCAATAATGATCTACTTGATATGGCTGCACGACAAAGCGTAAAATATTTAATCGACGAAAAAGAAACTGATCGTGCTTTATTGTCCGGTAAAATACCAGCTATGGATGCTATTACAGCACAAAATGAGTTAACAACTACTAAAGCAAACCAAGAAAATGAACTATATAAAAACTCTCAAGGAGCTATTACAGCAGAAGAAAAACGAAATCAATTAAATCCTAATGTAGTTATTCCATACGGAGGTGCACTAAAATCACGCATACCGGGCACAGAGCACACAGAGATTATAGATAATTCTGCAGCACCTAATACAGCTAGACAAACAGGCTTTAAAGATATGGGCGAGGCTATGAGTGCTGCAATGTTAGATGAAGCACAGCCCGGGTTAATAGACAGAGCACGCGCATTAGCACAACAATTTGAAGCCGCTCAAAATCAAAATCAAAGTCAAGATACAGTACAGAAGAATAGAGTGTCTACTAACACTAGAGTAAATAGAAACCCTGTTGTTAGTATCCCTAGAAAACCTATAAAATCATTAGGTAACTACAATAGCACTTTGTTGCAAAGACAAGCTGCTCCTATATACATTGATCCAAACACGTCTTTACTTTCGCCACAAAATAACTTTAGATTATATGACAGAAGATGAGCAAATTTTATTGTCTCTTGGCTTTGATCCTGCAAGCCATGAAATAGATCCTATTACCGGTGAAGTATTTCAATTAATACCTAGTTCACCCGCGCCAGCTAATATACAACCTGCGGCTCGGAATATACAAAAGCCAAAAACTAGGCCTAGTGTATTTGGTGCTATAAAAGGTGGATTAAAAAACGTAGCTGGTGAAGCAATTGGTGGTGGCGGTGCTATGTTAGCTGCAGCCCCATTTGCTGCAGCTTTAGGTCCAGCGGCTCCGCTTGGTTTATTAGCGGCTGGTATAGGTGGTTCATTTCTTGGTGGTAAGACACAAGATAAATTAAATATATTACCGACTAGTGAACAGGAACAAACATCTATAGAGGCACACCCTAATATATCATTTGCCTCAGAATTTTTACCTGATCTTTTGTTAGCTGGGCCTAGTAGAGCTACATTTAAACTAGCTGGAAGCGGTGCTAAAAAACTATTAGGTAAAGAAGCATTATCTACTTTAGAGAAAGCTGCGCTTAAAGATACGGCTGTTGGTGCTGTTATACCTACAGCAATTGAAGGCGGTGGACAACTTGTTGAAGGAGAGTTTAGCCCTAGTAGATTAGCTATAGCATCTATTGCTGGTGGAACATTCAATACGCCTACAGCATTAGGGCGTAGAATATATAAAGATGGCGTTACTGATATAAATGAGAGCGAGGCAAATAGATTATCTAGGGAACAACGTGAAGTAACGAAGGAAGCAGTAGAAAGAGTAAGGCAAGAAGCAATAGCAAGGAAACAAAAAGAAGATATGTTTCCTGTTAATGATGATGGACAGAGAGAAGTAAAGACTGTTCTTGATGAAGCTAAGGCTGAAGTTGATAAGTTAACTAATTTTAAAGAGGAAGCAAATAGATTACATCCACCACCTCCGGCTCAAAAAGATATTAATGATGGCTTATTTGCGCCTAAAGAAATAGAGAAATCTAAAGAAGTAGAGAAACCAGTATATCCAGCAAACAATAAGGGACAGAGGTATTCACGCGATATACTTAGAGAAGCTAAAAAAGAGACAGAAAGATTAACTAAATTCGAGAATGAGTCTCCTATGAAGCAGGCTCAGAGCGTTAAACAAAAAGCTATTAATGAAGGATTATTTAGCAAGACTGCGCTAAAAAACAGTAAGCTCGCTCAAGATATTCTTGCACAAGAAAGGCTAAAGAAAGAAGCTAAAATTGCTGCACAGAATGAGAAGAAAGGATATGAATTATTAGAAGAAACTGATATGGAAGTTAAAGGTCTTAATCTATTAGATGATAAGACTAGACGCAAACGTAATCAAAGTGGTGCAGTCAACACTAGTATTATTACTGACGCAGCATCCGCTACCGGTAGAGTTATGCACAGGTTAATTTTATCTGAAGTAGATAAAATCAGAAAGTTACCTAGTAAGTATGCCAGTCTAGCAGCTGACGCAACAACCTTATATTATAATAAACTACCATACTATAAGGGCCGAGCTTCTGGTATGCTTGATGCCTTTAAAGGATTAAATAAATCTGAAATGGAGATGGTATATCATACATTATTAAATGAAGATAGATCCAATACTATATTACGCCATACATTACCAGATAAACTACAAAAGAACTATGATGAGTTTAGAAATACTTATAGTCAAATACAACAAGAACGTATAAATGCTGGGCAGCCTTTAAGTAATGGTAAGCAAGCACATATAACACCGACCGCTATGTTTCATAGGACTAATCCTAATGCTATAAAAACAATTAATGCTGGTGGAATACCCGCAGCTAAGCTACGTGATGACTTTATCAATTACCATAAAGCATACGGATTCACTACTAAGAACGCTATAGATAAACTAGAAAAAATAGTTAAGCATGGCGCCAGCAATGATCTAACAGAATTCGGTGCTGTAAGAAAAGAAGGCGGTATAGGATTACCAGATAGTTGGCTAGAGATGGATGTTGATAAAGCTATAAGAGGTTATATATCTAGGTGGGCTAGAGATCGTGCATATTATGATGCTATCGAATATGATCCTGACCTTGAATATTTGTTAAAGACTGATCCTTCTATATTAAAGAAGAAAAAGTTTCAAGGTAGGTTCCTAGATGATTTTGGTAAACCTGCTACATTAGGTAATGAATCTGGTCCAGTGCAAACTGTGATGCGAGATATATTACAAGGGCGGGAATCAGGAACAATAAAGGCATTACAAAATTTATATAATTCTATGGCTATGGGTCATCTTACAGCAATTGCTGAAATGGCTACCCCGCTAAAATATATGACATTCTTACCACCTTCTCAATGGCTTATGATGTCAAAGAATATGCTCAATATACATAAGCATATTACTCAAACATATAAACAAGCACGAAAAGCTGGTGTTATAATGGATAGCATACGGACAATGCATAATTTAGAAGAGAGTTCAAATAAATACACAGAGATTATTAATACATTAGCCGATAAGGTTAATACAATATCGGGCCGCGGATTTGGTGAAAAAGTTTCGCGGACACTTTCATATGCTAATGCAGACTTTGTAAGGAGTATACAATCTGATTTAGCTAACAATGGTAATGTAAAAGCACAAGAATTTTTAAATAAATTTGTATTTGAATCAGGTAAAACGTGGGAAGATTTAAATCCAGATGAGATAAATGCACGTATAACTAGAGTATTTCAAGGTGCATATGACTTAACAGAGCTACCTGAATGGGTTGAGGATTCTCCATTATCTCCATTTCTACGGCTGGCGCGGTGGAGTATAGGACAAGCAAATAACTATAAGAAATTTGTTATTGATCCTGCACGTAATGGCGACTTTGCTCCATTAATTAAATCAACATTAATAGCTGGTGCTTCTGGATTTGTTATTGATATACTAAGACACAAAGCTGGTGCTGGTGAAATAGATATACCAGGCTTCAGAGAATCAATAGCCGCGGCCGAAGGAACAGATCAAATGCAAGGTATAATGTATAAAACATTATATCTACAATCATTGGCTGGTAATGCTGGTATAATGTCTGATATAGCACGTATGGTTGTAGATAGTATATATGACAATACGCCACAAGGATTTAAATATCCTATGGTAACTACTACGGGCAATGCAGCAACTTCATTGTTAAATACAATGCAAGCATTATCAGAAGCAAATACTGTTGATGATTACGCAAGTGTTACTATTAATAGTATATCTGAGTTTTTACGCGCTAATACACAAGCATACAGGGCTACAAGAACTGCACTAGCTAGGTTAAAAATGTTAGGCGATGAGTTAGAAGACGAGCAAGACGATAAAAAAATGCAGAGGAGTTTAAGAGTATTCAATCAATTACATGATATATCTAATCCTCACGCCTTTATGCGGTTTACTGACCCAGAGAAGTTTAAAAAAAGTAATGCCCTAGAAGAATCTAGGACACCACAAAACACTTTAGATGTTGTTAAACAAGGCGGAGCTAAAGAACAATTAGCTGAGATACTTTCTCAAGCTAGAAATCCGCAAGACCTTATGTCATTAGTGCAATCATTTGGACGAAAGAACTCTCCACAAGTTATGCCAGGCAAAACAGATACAATAGATAGACTGAATTATATAGCATGGCGCCGGGCGTCTGGTCAAGATCCTACCGCACCAATCAAAGAAGAAGCGGAGCAAGATATTAATAGACAACTAAAACGGAAAGCTATTGGAGCGGATTTGTTCTAAGCAATTATTAACTGTTTCTTTTAATTCATCTAGTGTTGTATTCTTAATAATATAGTCAGGTATATAATCTTTAAGCTCATTCTCAGTTATATGTCTATCTTGTATAACGCTTAGCGATGGTCTATCTATTCTAATATATACACCGTTTATAGCACGCAGCCACTTCACTTGTTCTATTCGACGAATATCTGGTATAACAATATCATTATTAGGCAGTTTATTAATTCTGAATTCGGCATACTTACATAAGTAATCTGAACCGAATGTAGTTATTATCATATCACCGGCTTGTTGTAATATACAGCGGCCGGTTTTTTGCATTCTACCATGCTTTAAATGTTTAAACTCTTCTGACGCAACTTCTGCACAAGACATATTTAACATGGCCGCGGTAACTTCATATATACAATCCTTTAATTGTATAGTCTTAAAGCCATAGTCATTTAACATACGAGCCACTGTATCTTTACCGCTTCTAGCTCTGTATCCTAATCCAATTATTAATCTATTCTTTGCTAAATTCTTCATATATTTCTCGCTCACTTTCTGATATTTTAAATGCGACTGATCCATCTTTCATTGTTGCTTCTATTCTATCAACTTCAAGTAATGTATCAAGAATAGCTATTAAATCGTGTTGTGGTGCTTGATCCATAAAGTTGCGTATAAGCTCACGTCGAGTAGCTTTCTTATTTTTATATAGATAATGTATAATATCTTCTGCTATTGGGTGCTGATCGTTCTTACCTGCACCTGCTAGTGCTAAGTGCATTGTTCGTTCATTTTCATTTAATAGTATTAATGCTTTTTCGCAATCATCAACTGTTATTTCAAAGTCTGTGTATTCACTAAAGTGCATACACATAATTAGTTTCATTAAATGAATCTTTTTACGTGCATAGTATGATTCAAGATTCTTATCTTTATTTAATGGCTTCTCATCATTCTCGAAATACCATTCCTTCATCCAGTTATTAACTGTGTCAGATACTTTAACAGAACCGTAGAATGTAGGTTGAATTATTTTTTGTAAGTGATTACGTAATTCATTAAGCGCAGCGTCCTGTTCTGGTGTTGTAGAATAATCCCATGACTGTTTACGTTTCTTATTTGCATATACAAATATAACACGCGATGAGAAACCTTCTTTAAGAATTCGTGTATCAACAACTTCACGAACCCAATTTGGCGTTGCCGTCCCAAGTAATGCTATACATGGATTAAGAATATCATTATTGCCTTGTGTCTTTGTGCAGCGACTAAAATTTTCACCATCATAACCTTCTGTTAAGTTTGTAATTATTTGACTGTCTTTATGGTTAATTAATGTGCCAAGCTCGCCGTGTTTAAATATGGCTATACTTGCGTGAGATGTTCCAGGTCGTGGCAGTTGTTCTCCTCCCTTCTTTAATTCAATTGTTGATCTATTATCCGCCATATACATAAGCAAATATTCTGGTGTCATAGATTCTGGTGCTATTTTTATAGGTGCACTCTTAGAAGCTTTCATTAATTTACCATCCTTCATTAAATCTGCTGAGGCAAATGAACTGATAATTCTTGTTGATGTCTTAGCTGCTATAGATTTACCAAGGCCGGGTCTACCTATAAATATTATATATAAATTAGGGAATAATACATGTCCTCTACCCCACCATACTCTTCGCTGCAAACAAGCAGACACAGTTGCATAGAATGTCCAGTCTATATATACTTGTGGCGACTCAACACTTTCATGATAAAACCGCCATCGTTCTAAATTTGTCATAATTTTATTTCAGTCATTTCTTTCCAGTTGTTTCCTACAGATGCTTCAGACTTCATAAAGAATTTATCGCCACGAGGTGATATTAATTCTCGATTAAAGTGTTTACATATTATACGTGCCGTATAAAGCGCATACTCTTCTTTACATTGTGCTAATAATGAGTCATGATTATTTTGCATAATAGAAAAATTCTCATACTCACCTGAATCTAGTTTCTCTTGTATTTCTGAAAAGGCTATACTTGTTATACAGCCTACTGTTGATTGTGGTATAAAAGCATAAGCTGCTTTACTTGTTTGGCGCACCACGTTAGATGTGAACCGGCGCGGATACCCAAACAAATTACGTAATATTTTTGTATGTTTAACTGTTTCTTGTATGTCAGCTTGCCACTCTACTACTTCTTTAAAAAGTGTATCATATATACCACGAAAGCGTTTACCTTCATGAAAACTAATACGAACTTCTCCGTCAGATTTATCTAAGATGTTTTGTATAAATTCATATACACCAACTGAATAGTTAGATGCATGACAAGTCATCTTAGCCATAAAATAATATCGCTTAGCTGGTATATCTTCGTCAGATAATTTAATTGCCTCAGCTAGTTGTGGCCAATATTTACGCCCTTTTAAATCTGGTATAGCTGAATTCAAATACAATTTCAGCTCACTGGCTGAGATGCCTAGAAGCGATTGCCAATGTTCTGAAAATAAATGCAAAGCTACATATATATGTGGTTTAATATTGTTCTCAATCAATTGCCTAAGTTTACCGTAACGAGCTAAGTATGCTACAATCAATGCTTCTGCACCAGCTTGATCTACCTGCACAAATTTAGTTCCACGATCTGGTATAACTAATATACGCTGTGCCTTTGCCCAGTTCTGAGCATTGCGACCATACTCATTGTCTTTATATTCTTTTTTACTAGTTCTGTTTAGAGCAGAAGAAGATAATCTAAATGTATCTGTGCCGTGTATTTTCCATGCACAAGTAAGTCTGTCATTACGCCATAATTTAAATGATAAATCAGATGCTATTTTATTTAAACGCCGAGCTTTAATAATAACATCAATGGCTGGTATATAATGTGCAGCCATAATGTTAAATAACGATTTAGTATTTGTTGGTTCTTTAGTAGGACGTTTTATTTTTAATTGATCGAATAAGTAATGAGCTACTTGTTGTGGAGAACGTGGATTAATATTATAGCCTACTAGTTTAGATAATACTTTAGTCTCTAATAAATTTGCATGTTCTTTACACTCATCAATACGAGAGCATAATTTATCAACATCTAGCTTAAGACCGCGGAATGATAGAAGTAAATAAGGACGTATAGATTCATTAGCTTGCGTCATAGAATCTAATACATTTTGCATTTTACCTCTACGTAACAACTCCTTATGCACTAGTGCTAATGTCTCAACATCTTTACCATTATATGTAAGTAAGTTTATCCATTGCTGATATGTTCGTGGTATATATGAATCAGCATCATTTTTATGAAATGGCTGGTCAGTATATAAAGATACACAATGCCCAAGTGATTTCTCAACTTCTGGATATAACCTATGGTGCATTTGCATCGTGCAGTGAATCTGTTTCTGAGGTGGCGGTGGTATCTTATAGACATAAAGCATTGTTAATAGATCAAACATTGCGTTATGAGCTACAATAATGTTATCTTTAAATACTCTAGCCAATGAGCGTAGAATACGTGCTGTGCCCTGCGGAGAATATATATGTTCAAAGTGGTGATCTATGATCGGGATTGCATATACTTCGGCGGGGCCAGTTGATAAAGCAAAGCAGGTTATCTGTCCAGTCTCTGGTATAGTTTCTATATCAAAGTAAACTGTTTCATTATGAATGTTGTCCATCCAATTAAGTAATAAACTTAGCTGTGGATTAATGTGCAACTTACAACTATTGACCTCTGGCTGTTTACGAATAAGTCGTTTAGCTTTATTTATATCTTGAGTAAACCAGAACCTATAATTGTTGCGGTTAGTTTTGCCATGAGATTTTGTATCAAGTTCTTCGTCTTGAACCTGAGTAATTCTATAAGATAACTTTTGTTTCATCGGATTATGAGTTGCCTCATAATCTTTCATGTCTAGTATATCTTGAGGGAAATAAGTAGGTATGATTGTGAACTCATTTGTTGGTATAGTATAACCACGTATTTCATCAAGCTTGTATTTATTGTAGGGCGCAGGTAATAATTTAATGCAAGCATCACCACAAGCTAAAACAACAAGTGTTTCACCTGGTATGCGATTTAATTTGTGTTCAATATCATCTAATGTTACAACATTAATATCTTTTAAGCGCAGTGGAAATAATATTGTTTCTACTACAGTGTTAAGATAACCAGATAATAACTTATCAGATTTAATGTCAAAGCGCGACGGATTAGATAATAGTAATGTGATTGATTTAGACATAAAATTATCTTTTATAACTTTCTACTTCGTCTTTTATTTCTTGTTCAATATTTTCTAATTGAGCTTCTGATAATATTGATTCATCCACTGGCTCACCATACTCATCTGTTATTACAATTATCTCTACGTATGCAGGTTCATCTGGCTCTTGTGGCACACCAAAGGAATCTCGTTCACCACGTGTTGCTGTATGATATTCATATGCAACAGTGAGATAGGTCATTGTGTTATTAATAATAACTTCTGTGCTAATGTTTCCGGTCATAATATCTGTTTTTTATAATTCAATTAACTCATCTATAACTTTCAACAGTCTATATATTTAAACTACTGAAGTATATAGCCATCTTTAATATGATTTTCGACAACAATAAACTAAGATGGCGAGAATGTTTATCAATCATGTGTTAGGTTGTCTTAGTTACGCACATCATATCTAGTGCGAATGCATTCTACTTATGAACTCACCATTTCTAATGGCTCATTTGATTCATTCTCACAACGACTAGTTATAGGATGTTGATTATATACTATCGCATTACTTTTAGATGCACCGTTAGAGTAAACATAATTCTCTCCAACTAATACATGATAATTTTCAGGCGGTGTTCCGCCTAGACCAGTTTTTACGCATTTAATGAACCAGCCTCTATCTATAGAACCAGTTCTTCTATATGTATTTCCACCAATAATTATCTTATTGCCAGAGAACATACCGAAGCAATCGTGGCCATCAACTGTGTTGCCGCTTACTGTAATATTGACACCTTGTACAGTTAATGCGCAACCTGGATCATGATGTTTTTCAATCTGGTTGTTTAGTATTTGCGCTCGCTGATTGTTTATCAACAAGGGGCCGTTTTTGTTATTAGTAAACCTACAGTTTTCTAATACAAATGATTGTCCACCAATTCCATGCACAGGATACATAAAATTCTCTGCATAACAATTAATTATCTTAGAGTTAGTTGACCAGCTACGATCAGGATTATGTTCTAATACACCAAAATCTGTATCAATATTCTGATAAGTCGCACTGTTAAGATTAAACCCACGACCACTAGGTTTTGAACTACCAGCAGAGAATGATTTAACATGTATATCTTGAAGCACAAGATTTTCTGGTGTGCCTGATCTAGTAATAGCATGTGCTCCGCGCGTTTCAAATAGACCACCAGATACTACAGCATCAACTGATCTACAATAATGTTTATCAGCATACATTCCTATTTTTAATATACCATCGCATATTAATATAAGTGCTTCGTCAGTATTTGCTGCCCCTCGTGGACTCTTTTGAACCATTATATGTGTGCCGGGTGACATTAAACAATTAATACCAAAGCACAATGGCCAAGTAATAGATTCTGTCACTCTATATATCCCAGGATCCCATACTATATCACGATGCACATGTGCCCATGCTTCGTGATTAGATGCTATATTTCGTTCACCTGGTATAGCAGAATGAATAGCCATATACTCTGAGAGCGCACTATTCTGTGCTTCTTCTATTACAGATTGTATATAGTTATCAGCTGATTTATACCATGACGGGTAAGGATTCTTTATTTCGAATCGTGTTTTATTTAATTGAATGTTCATTTTATTCTATATACTACAGATTTCTATCTCGAGTCGTTGACCTCTTATAGAAATCTTTTTTGAGGTTACTAACATATATGGATCCAATCTTAAATATATTGGATCCGCTCTTTTTTCTGGAAAGTCATCCAGATGTTTTTTAATTAAATTAAAAAGGTCTTCTAGTGTTGGATTCATTGTTGTATTTGAGGTATGCTTCCTCAGATATAGTTTGCGGTTTAGTTTTAAGCCATAGAAATATATTATGTCTAGGCACACCGACATACTTAGCCTTTAGTCCTTCGATTAAAAGTTTAGTATCTTGTATAGACTCAACCTTTGATTGTTCTGTTTTTGACTGTTCTGTTTTTGATTGTTCTACATTTATAGAACCAGTTTTTGCCTTAGCTTCAGACACCGGCACAGATAAGTTAGGTCTTGTTGGTCTTGTTATATTTGGTTTCATAATTAGTTATCCATTATAAATTTCTTTACAGGTGTTCCTCCGCTCTCAATATCACTAAGAGTCGTCAGTTGTTTAGGATTAATAGGATCGGTAATATCTATAATATCATAGTATCCTTCCTCAAAAGATAAAATGATATTGTCTGTTAATTCACCAGTATAATGCCATACTGTCGCGTCTTCGTTTATAATAATATATTGTTTCATAGTATAGTATAATATAATATTGTCTAGCATATAACACAATAAGTATTATATGCTAGACTGTTAATTATTATAGGATCTGACCAATGCGGTTTTGATGTCCTTTGAGTGGTTTACCAGATGAAGATACAATCTGATTACCAGCTGCATCTTTGGATTCATACTCTTCTGAATAACCAACTGCCTCGAAGATTTGCCCTTCGTACTCTATTCCTTCAGGCATGTTTGTTTCTTCGTTCGTTTCAAACTCTAGTGGGAAGCCAAGTTGTGTATGTAAAGCAGTAATTGTTTGTGTCTTACCTTCTTCCAATACACAATATAGACGTGCCTCGAGTCCAGCGGTTTTATATTCTACGCCATCAACTGCAAATGTTTCTGGCGCAACGACTTCACAATCCATAACATACATAGCGTTTTTGCTATTCTTTGATATTTCAAAGGATGCTTTTTTAATACGCCATTGGTATGCGGCTTTAGGAAGTTTAGCTGTTGATGCTTCTGCGGTAGGTTTTAGACTAATCATATGTTTATTTTATTTAGTTTATTGTTTATTGTTTGTTGTGTGATACCTATACATTTATGTAATAGGTAAAGTGTTTTATATTTTATATTTATTCTTGTTCAAAAATTACTTTATAACCGCATGGTCTTGGCTCAATATATTCTTTCGGTATAAGCACAATCTCTAATTCGTTTTTAGTAATCTTCATGCACTTATAATAAAAAGAAGAATTTGATTCTTTGTATACAATATATGTTATATTATCAGTATCTTTTAAGCAATAAGCTAAAAAAGGTAGCTGTAATGATTTGTTTTTTTCTCCTGTATACTCCATAATGTTCATAATATACTGTTATTTAAATGATTCATAAGTTGCTGGCACCATTGCATTCTTAGTATCAATTGTTGTGCGGCCAATAGTGAATCGTTTGTCGTCTGCTATTTGCCACATATAATCATAATCCACTTTTTGATCTGGTTTTAAATCAATAAGTGGATTGAATCCTTTAGGAATACGCTTCTGATAAAAGACATTATTATAGAATGAAGGTATCCTTGAAGTGAAGTCTTGACCTTTCATTAGTAAGTCAATGGATACTATGCGATTAGTTTCTGAGTCACGTAGTATTTTTGCATGTGATATTACAACAAGATTACAGTCTAATTTCTTAGTTATTTCTTCAGTAAAGGCGCACCAGAAAACAGACCATTGATTCCAGAACCAGAAACCGTCAGGTTTTCCGTCACGGCCATTAGGTATTAATGCATCGAGTTCTATTTTTACCTGATCGCTAAGGCCAGTTTGACTATCTATAACAAGTGTTTGTTCAGAAGATAGTTTAGAACCATGGTCTGCAATCCAAGAAAATATAAATCTTCGCGGGCTGTGTGCTTTATAAACAGACTTCTGTATATTCTTATCGTAAGCAGGTATTGTTTGTGTTCCATTAAAATAATCATGCTGTAAATTATTATCATAGTCTAAGAACACTGGATTAGGAAATGTCTTAGCAGCGAATGATTTACCTTGGCCTGCCTCACCTAATATGAGTGCCTTAATCTTTTGTGTATCTTTAGATTTGATAATTAAGTTAGGCGGAGTATATAGTTTATTTTTAATGTCTGGTTGTTTAACTGAATGTTGATGGATCATAGATGACTTTTTGGTATGTTGTTTTTATTTTTGTGTCTTGGTATGCAGGTTGTAATACACATATTTGTTTATAGCGACATGGTCCATATAGTGTGTTGCACCTACATAAATTATAGTCCCAACCTTCAGGCTGGTCTTGATATTCAATATATGTTTGATGTATGCTAATTGCTCGTTTGTAGAGCCAGCGCGTCATTGAATCTACAATGTGTGATTTATATTCTATTGGTTGCGACCTAGCAAGTTTTATGCCAGACTTCTGGATAAATACTCCATCAATAATTATACATGGTGGATGGTCAAAGATATTTAAAATTGTACTCATCCATAAATAGAATTGCATTTGAAGTGACATCTCGTAGCTCTCAAAGTATTGTCCAATGTTCCACATTTTTGTGGTTTTAATATCTTTGATTACATTACGCTCTGTTTTGCCTACGGCGTCCATGACACCACATAGTAATATAGTTATATCATTCTTCTCATCTACTATGAATGGTATCTCGAAGGGTAGTTCAACTGCTATATCTTTTTCACCTTGTAGTGGTATGAAGTTATCGTATTTATATTCTTTGTAGTATAAACCTATAGCTTCTATTAATGATAGATCATTGCGGTAGTCTGTATCAGATACTTGCATACCTTTTTTGATACAAGACTCATAATGTTCTAGTGCTAAGTTTGTTGCTTCATCTAGTGTTGCTCCTCTATACTTAGCGGCTACTGCTTTATGCATAGCTGAACCCCATTCAAGAGCAACCTCTGGCGTCTTAGGTGTAAGACCTAAGATATTTATATAATAAAAACTACGTTTACAATCAGATTGTAATAATGATGATGCGTCTAATCGTATATATTTCATAATGTTAATCACCTAAGTCTGCTAAAAGATCTAGTGCTTCTTGTTTCTTATCTACTAATTTGTTACCTAGTTTAGATGTTGGTCGCATATCTTTAGGTCCTGTTTTTTTACGTATAGAATCCACTAACGATAACTTTTTAGGTTTATCTTGTGTAGTTTTCTTTAGTGCTTTAACCTGATCTTTTGTTAAAGGTTCTACTACGTGAAGTGCGGGTCCAAGATACTCAAGCATCTGAGTGTCTGTTAGTTTAGACAGAGTTTCTAGGTCCATCTCAAGAATCTTTTCTATAGATTCTCGTGCTATTTTTTCTTCCTCAATTTGTGCTAGTTTTAGCATAATTATTATACTTTTTCCTTATCATAAATTTACTTTTACTAATATAGGTGAGCGCGGCTTAGTCTTGCCGACCTCTTTATACTTAAATGTTATATCTGTATCAAGATAAAGTTCCGGATTATTATATGCATGCTGCTTCATAATATCACCTTTCAAACCTATACGAAACATGTCTTGGAAGTCAGGTGATTTAATCGTAAAGGCACCGGCTCTTGTTTTCTCTAATGCTTTCTGTGTAGCGGCTGATTTACCGCGGCCGAATTGATCTACCTCCATATGAATCACACGTATTTTGCCACTAGAATAATGCCAAGGCACCCACTTCAAGAATGTATTCTCATTTAATGTGCTACGGCCGAATTTATATGGAGCAGACGGTGATCTAAACACTAAACCTTCCCATGTTTTTGGATAATGTTTAGTATATTCTATAGCATCATGTTCTGATTGTATTAATATTTCATCCGGCTTAAATATATTGTTCGATAAAAACATATATTTTTGAGAGAAGTGCAGAGAATACATTAAGAAATCCTCAACGTGCTGACTGCGTAACTCATATGGTAAGCGCCATTGATCGTTAGCA
>Ga0210043_1000629_pt1 | contig 36658 bp, 52 predicted proteins | sample CryGeymet201501t_FD_183990 | JGI IMG/M metagenome (GOLD analysis project Ga0210043, IMG submission 183990) | Groundwater microbial communities from Crystal Geyser aquifers in Utah, USA - Crystal Geyser metaG 2015-01t (SPAdes) (version 2) | ecosystem: Environmental > Aquatic > Deep subsurface >... | reverse complement strand
GTTCGAATATACCCGTATTGAAGGATCGCCGGAAGGACCCAAGACCTGTCTAGGAATAGTGGTCATCATGGCTGCACCCATCGCGGCACCTCTTAGTCTACGACCGTCGTGTCGTTCTGATCGCCTGCGCCGCCGCCGCCCGCATGTTCGCTACGATCTTCCGCCCCGCGACCTGCTTCCCTGTCGCCTTGAACATGAGTTTCGGCCGGTAGGTCGGCGACTTCGTCGTGAACCAAAATACCGGCTCGATAAAGATGCCCTTGCGCCGCCATATTCCCCGCGGCAGCCCGCCGCCGCCCTGCCCCAGCTCTCTCGGAACAAAGAACGTCCCTGCCCGCTTGCGCGATCGCACGGAACGCCTGCTGTCGGTTCGGGTCCCCTCGGGCAGCGCCTTGAACTGGCTGAGTATCTGAACGATCAGCGAGGGCCGCACGCGCCCTTCGGCCGGGATCGCGTATTCGGAGGGCTTCATCACGCCGGCGATGATCAACTTCTTCTCATAGGGCTTGCGACGCCGAACGCCGCCGACCTCCTGCGGCAGAAGATAGATCTCCCGCGCGTCGTCGGCGATGAAAACCCGCCCCCACAGATCGCCCTTCTTTGTATACTTCACCCGCACCGCCGAGCGTGTGAAGGCGTTCGGGCTGGCGAAGGCCGTCCGGATACGCTGCCGCTCCGCATCCCGAACGTCGTTCAGCGTCTTGTTGATCCCGAGCGAGAGGGCGAAGGGCACCTGCCGCGCCTGAAGATCGCCCAGCGCATTGCGAAGGGCCGGAACCCCGACCATGCCGCTCATCGCCGCTCCACAGCTTCGCACTTCGGAGAACCGTCTTGCGCCGCGTCTGGCGCGCCGGGCGTTCTGTCGGCGATGCCGATTACTGACCTAGCCTGCTCGCGCCCGGCAACCTGCCAGACGCGCTGAAGATACACCGTTTCCATCAGCGGTCAACCCGTTCGAGATCCGAGACCGGAATCGACGTCCGGCGCGCCGCTCCGCAGAAATCCGCCATAACGGTCGCGCGGCCCTCGATGATCAGCATCACGTCGAAGACCTTGCCCTCGTAGATGCCGGAAACCGCCCGCACCGCGTCGCCGACCCTGAATTCCGCCCGCGTCCGCATGAAGCGCTCGTGCTCCTCCGCCTCCGTCGAAAGCTGGACGATCAGCTCGACGTTAGCCGGCCCGATCTCGACAGGAGCGCCGACGATCGAGGCGCCCATCATCTCGATGACATGCGGGCACCAGGTCACCAGATGCCACCGCCGCGCCGCCGGTTCGAGCGGCATGGCGACGACGACATAACCCGGCGCCGCGACGAAAGTCCGAAGCCGCTTTCGCGCCACGGAGCCGTTCGGCCGCCGCCACTCGCTCCGCGTCGGAGTCCAGGCGAAGAGGCCCCTGTCGGCCATGAGCGTCACCACGCTGAACTCCATGCCGGGCGACACTCGCGCGAGGAACCAGGCGTGCCGGTCGATCTCCTCCGCGATGCGGTCAATCGGGAACGGGCCGCCCTCCCGCCGCTCCGGTTCGGCGGCCCGCTGCGCCGCCCTCGGCTCTGAGTTCGCCTTCATGCCTCTGTCCTTTCTTTGATGCGCTCCTCCCGCCGCCCCCACGCCCGGGCCGGAATGCTCCCTGAGATGAGGAAGGGTGCAAGCGCCGCGGCGCTCACGGATGCTCCCGAGGAGGGGCCGAGAGCGCCTGCGCGCCCCACTGCGCCGCCGCAGCCGCGGCCATCCCGGGGAAGCTCCGCGCCCGCATCCGCGCCCAGCGCTCCGTCCGATACCACGCCCGCCAGGACTCGACCCGCGCGCGCGCCGCATCCCGGTCCGAAGGCCGGAGAGCGCCGAGCGGGGAGGGGAGCGCCGCCGCCAGAGGCGGAAGCGCGGAGAGACGGGCCATCGGTCCTTTCGGAGAAGGGTTCAGTCCGGATGATGTTCAGGCAATGCGCCGCACCTGCGGAGGATGAGCCTTGGCCCGCCTCCCGGTGCGCCCGCGTCTCGCCTCCCTCGGGAGGTGACGTCGGATCGGCGCTTCCCGCCCGCGCCCCGTCGAACCACCCGCCGACGACCTCGACCGTCTCGCCCTTCGAAGGCCGCCAGCCGAGGAGCGCCGTCGAATGCCGGAGCGCCTCCAGCCGCCTCACCGCCGCCGCGGAGAGCGCCATCGGCGCGCCCGCGACGCTGACGACGCCGACGACCTGGGCGAAGCGGAAGAGCCCGTCCCAGTCCGCGCCCGGCCCCATCTCGACGACGAGATAGCCCGGCAGCGCCGCCCGCTCCGCCTCGACCGTCGCCCGCGCCCGCCGGTTCCGCCGCACGCGGACTCGCCTCACGAGGTCCATCACGCGGAAGCCCCGCGCTCCCAGCGCCCGCGCCAGCGCGATCTCCGTCCCGCGCGTCACGGCGACGACATGCCAGTCCGTCAGGTCGCGGGAGACGGGCGCCGCGCCCGGCGTCGCGCGCGTCATCGCATTCATGGCCGCTCCCCGCCTTCGCCCGCGCCGCCGATCCCCGCCAGATCGCCCGGCACCCGATGCCCGGCCTGCGCCAGCGCCTCCGCCGGCACCCCGCCCTCCATCACCGCCACCAGCCGGCAGCGCCGCCTGAGGTCGAAGATCCGCGCCGGCGGCGCCTCCCCGCGCTCGCGCCACCAGCGGAGCGCCCGCTCCACGGCGGAGGCGTCGAGGAGCGAATCCCCGCCGGTCTCCGCCTTCCGGGTCGCCAGCACGGCGCGGACGAGCAGATCGAGCGCCGCCGGCGCCGGCCAGCGCCCGCCCTTCGCCTTGCCCTCCGCCCGGATCGCCGCGCGCACCGCCTTCAGCTCCGCGACCGAGCGCGCCGCGTGCGGCCGCCCGATCTCCGCCAGCCGCGCCGCCCAGGGCGCCTCGCCCCAGCCCCGCGGCGGCTTCAGCCCCTTCCGGGTCGGGCCCGACATGAGCGGCTGGGCGACATGAAGCGCCCAGCCGTCCGCCTCGACTGTCTTCTCAGCCGGCCCGGCCCCGGCGGGCGCGTCCGCCGCGGCGCCGGGCGCCCCGCTGGCCTCCGGGACAGGAAGGGATACTGTCGTATCCTCTCCTGTCGTGTCCGGTCCTGTCCTGTAGGGCGATTTCACTTGGGGAGGTGAAATTGCGCTGAAATCGTCTGTAATCATTTCAGTCCCTTTCAGCGGGATTTCAGGAGCTTGGGTCTTTCGGAGAGCGGGGGAACGGCGTCACCTCGCGCACGGTCATCACATCGGCCATCGCCATGCGGAGATGGTCGGGCGTGATGTAGAGGTCGGCCCGGTGCAGCCAGTCGGCGATGCGCCCGACGAGAAGATCGTCGCCGATCCAGGCTTCGCGCAGCTGCATCTCCCGCATCTTTTTCCGCACGCGGGTCATCCGCACCGCGCGCGCCCCGGCCTCGCGGGAGGCTTTCCGGCCCTTCTGCCGCTTCCACATTTCGGCGACGATGGCCTCGATGAAGGGATGGCCGAGCCGAACGATGTCCGCGCCGTCGGTCGCCACGGAGACCGGCTCCCAGCCGTGGAGCGCGTGCGCGCGGGCGTCGAGCCAGCCGGCGAGATCGTGGAACCGCGCCAGCGCCGCGAGATGGACGTCGGAGAGCGGCAGCGTCCCCGCCGGGTCCTGCCGCATCGATTCCGACCAGAGCAGCATCGCCGTCCCGATCGAGCCCCGGTCCCCCGCCATCAGCCGCCCGGCGACGAATTCGGAGGCGAGGAAGCGATGGCCGTAGAACGGGAACCAGTCATGGTTGGAGAGCGTCGCCCCCCGCTCCAGCGGCCAGACGGCCTGCGGCGGCGGATAGTCGTCGACGGCCAGCCGGGGCGCGGGCGTCTCGCTCATGGCCGCTCCATCCTGAGAAACCGCGTTTCGCCCTCGGGCGTGAACCCGTCCCAGACGAACCAGGCCGTCGCCATCGTCGGCGAGCCCTCGCCGGTCCAGTCGACGCGCCAGGTCATCAGCCGCACCCGGGCGGGGGCGAAGCCGCGCCAGAGCGGCCCGAGCCCCGCCGCCGCCGGCCAGCTCCAGGAGAGGAGGAGCGCCATGTAGCGGAGCCCGGCGGAGAAGAGCGCCTGGGCCCGCACGATCCACGGCGCCCCGGCCCTCGCGTTCACCAGCGCGAAGGGCGGGTTGGTGACGAGCGCCGGCGCGAGCGGCGCCTCCGCCGCGAGGAAATCAAGCCGCCGCGTGCGCCGCCAGCCGCGATCCTCGACGTCGGAGCCGATCACCCGGAACCCCGCCGCCGCCAGCGCCCGCGCGATGTCCCCCGCGCCGACCGCCGCCTCCCAGAGCGCCGGAAAGGCCGCGAGCCGCGCTCCCTCGTCCCGGATCAGCCCGCGCGCCGCCGAAGCATCGGCCGTCGGATAGAAATCGAGCGCCTCCCGCGCCCGCGGACGGGCGCGGCCCGCGCCCATCGCCTTCGCGAGGCCGGAGGCGGAGGGGGCGCCCTCCCGCGCTTGCTCCGCAATCGCTGCGGGCCTGCGCGCCTCCTCTGGAGTCGCCCGGCTCACGCCGCCCTCCCGAGATCGACCGGCGCCCGGAACCCGCCCGGGCTCCACCCGTCGCGGTTCCGCCCGCCGGAGAGCCGGTTCAGATGCGCCGCGCCGCCCGGCCCCGAGAGCCGCGCCATCAGCGCGTCCGGGTCGAACCCGGCCATCCACGCCACGGCCCGGAAATCCGCCGAGCCGATCCAGGCGCGGGCGTGGTCGACGTCGCGATAGAGCGCGCCCGTCACACCGCCCCCGCCCGCGGCGCGGAGATTCTCGAAGAGCACCGCCCGCCAGAGCCGCGCGCAGGCCGCCGCCTCGCCGCTCACGCCTTCGGCTCCCAGCCGGAGGCCCTGAGCGCGATCAGCGCCTGGTCGAAGAATTCCGGCCGCACGAGGGAGGGCGGATGCAGCCGCCGCGCCTTCGCATCGGCCGCCGCCTGCCCAAACTTCGCGAGCGCGCGCTTCAGCCGGGCGGCCTCCGCATCGAGCGCGGCGATCCGCGCCGCGACGTCGACCATGCCCGCGTCGCGCCGGCTCATCGCGCCGCCCCCGCCGCCCGAAACAGCGCCACCGCCAGCGCCCGGGGCCGCGGCTGGGGCGAGGCCGCGCGGAGCCGCTCGGCCTCCGCCCGGAGCGCGTCGAGCCGGGAGAGCCGCGCCGCGATCTCCTCCTCGCAGATCTCCCCGGCCCAGGCCGGATCGAAGAGCAGGAGCTCGACGGCGAGGAGCGCGTCCGTCGGGATCGGCGCGAGCCGCGCCGAGACGCAGGGCGCCAGCACGCGCGCAAGCCCGTCCTCGCCCCGCCGCTTCGCGATCGCGGTCAGCGCCGTCACCGCGACCGTCTCGCCCGCGCCGTAGGCCCCGCTGCGCGCGCCGCGCAGCACGGTCGCGCCCGAGGACGCCGCGGCGGCGGCGACGGCCCGCGCCGCCGCGTCCCCCGCCACGACCGCCGCGTGATGCCGCGCCATCGGCGTGACCTGGACGCGGGCGGCGTTGAGCCCGACGAAGGCCGCCGCCTTCGCCGCCTCCGAATCGTCGGGGAGGATCAGGCACGGCGCGAGCTCCGCCCCGACCATCGCGAGGATGATCGCGGTGTGCTGCCCGTCCAGCACCTCATACCAGAGCCCCTCGCGCGCGACGACGTTGAGCGGCTTGAGCCGCGCCCAGTCGAAAGCCGCCGCCGCCTTGCGGATCATCGTGACCGACCGCGCCGCGAGCCGCCGCTGATAGGCTTCGGAGACGAGCAGCCGGCCGACCGGAACCCAGTTCAGCGCGGGGCGCGGCCCCGGCGCGCGCGGCGTGACGCCGGCGACGGAGATCTCGGGCAAGGCGGAAAGTCCCGCAGGCGGCCCGGACGGCGCCGGGTCGGGAAGCCCGGAGGGCGGCCTGTCGGGAAGCCCGGACGGCGGCGCGTCCGGAAGCCCGGAGGGCGGCCTGTCGGGAAGCCCGGACGGCGGCGCGTCCGGAAGCCCGGAGGGCGGCGAGACGGTCGATCCGGAGGGCGGCGCCGCCCGCAACGCGGCCGGGGCGATCCGGAGCGGCGCCGCCCGCCCCTCCGCCGCCCCGGCCCGCGCCAGCGCCTCGGAATGCTTGATCAGCCGCGCAAGCTTCGGCGGCGTCCCGCGCGCCTGCGCGGGGGAGGGTTTCCATCCGTCCCCGTTCTTTCCTCCCGAGAGTTCGTTCAGGATCGCCGCGCCCCGCGGCCCGGAAAGCCGCGCCAGGAGCGCGGCGGGCTCGAAGCCGGCCAGCGCCGCGACCTCGCGGAACCCTTCCGAGCCGACCCAGGCGCGCGCCCCGCCCTTCGCGCCGTTCATCACGCCCCGGTCCGCGCTCGTCGCGTTGGCCCCGCCGGCGGCGGCGAGGTTTTCCTCGAGCACGCTCGCCCAGAACCGCCGGCAGGCCTCCGCGTCCAGCTGCGCCGCGTCCGCGGCGGAGAGCCGGGGGAAATCCGGCTCGGCCGGAACGGGCGGCGGCCCAAGCCGCGCGCGGAGGGGCGCGTGCATCATGCCGCCCCCTCTCGCGCTTCGCCTGCAAAGCGCTGCGGGCAGGGCGTTTCCTCCGGAAACGCTGAGCCCTCAAACATCTCGCGCGCGCGGGCGAGGAACGCCACCCGCGCCTCCGCCGGCGCCATCCCGCGGATGAAATGGCCGAGCCGGGGGCAGGGCGCCGGCAGGCCGGGGAAGGCCGGGGCGTTCGGCAGCAGCGCGGCGCGCTCCGTCGCCAGCATCTCGTCGTCCAGCGCGTGGATCTGCGGCGGGATCGCCTCCGGCAGCTTCAGCGCCTCCGCGATCGCGCGCCAGGCCGCGGCCTCCGCCGCGCGAAAGGTCGGCATCGAGGCCTTCAGCGGGCGGATCATGTCGCCGAGCCAGGCCTCCGGCGCGTCGTGCATCAGCGCGATCCGCGCGGCCTCCGGCCCCCAGCGCAGCCCCGCCTCCCGCGCCATGATCAGCGAGTGCTCGGCGGCGGAATAGAAATACGCGGTCTGCCCGTTGAACCGCGCCTGATGGCCGAGCCCGACGGCGATGTCGAGCAGCCGGACCTGCCCGGGCTGGAGCGCGAGCGGATCGAAGAGCACGCCGGTGAAGGTCGCAGCCATTGCGATTCCGGAGGAATCGCCGGGCCCACCGCGGTTTGCCTGCAAACCGCCAGGGGCGAGGAGCCGCGCCCCGTCGACGACGACCCCGGCCGGCGCGGCGGTCACGACTCCGCCTCTTCGCTTTCAACCAGCCCGAGATAGAGATCAACCGTCGCCTCCAGCGACCGCATCGCCGCCCGCTCCTCGGAATCCATCCGCAGGATCTTCACCGCGCGTTTCACCGCCTTCGGCGCGAAGCCCGCGCCCTTCGCCTCGATCAGGACGCCGCGCGCCTCCTCGGCCAGCGCCTGCTTCTCGTCCTCGATCCGATCCAGCCGCTCGACGATGCCCTTGAGCTGCGCCGCGGCGGCGCGCTGCGCGCCCTCGGCGGCGGCGTCGAACTCCGCGTCGGGCTTGAAGCGTTGCTTTTTCGGCCGCGCCTTCGTTTGGTCGGAAAGTTTCTGCTCTGCCATCAGGTCCTCACGAAAAAGCCCCCCCGCCGCCCGCAGCCCGGGAGCCCGACGACGAGGGGGAGTCCGACAGGGAGGAAACGCCGTCGTCCGACCAGGGACACGGCGCGTCCGGGCCGCCCGACCCGAACCTCGTGAGGGGGGCGCGCCGCCAGGCGCTCCGCCCCGATCCGATGAACCCCAGCAGCGCAAGGGCGAAGAACAGGAGGCCGGCGGAGGCCGGCAGAGGCACGGCGGGAACGCGCCCCGCCGCCGCCCCGCCGCCGCCCCGCCGCCCGCGCCGCCGCCCGCGGCCCCGGACGGGGCGGGCGCCGGACCGGCCGCCGCGGGCGCGCCCCGCAGCGTCCACCAGCCAGCCCGCGCCGCGCGCCGCGAGCCGGGCGGGGTCGAGCGCGATCACCTGCAGCGCCGGCCCGAAGGCCGCGCCGCCGCGGGCTCCGTGATTGAGAATCACCGCGCCGTCGCAGAGCCGCCCGGGAACGCCCGCCCCCGCCGCCCGCGCCGCGCGCGCCGCGGCGGGGACGAAGGCGGCCGTCCAGCACGGGTTGTCCGCCGCGCCCGCCGCGCGCCCCGCCGCGCCGCAGGGCGCGGCGCCGGGCTCCGCCCAGACGGCGCCGGCGAGGAGGAGCGCGAGCGCCGCGCTCATCGCCCGTCTCCCTTCTGAGTAGTTTCCGCAAGCGCGCGGCCGGAACCGAACCGGGGCGCGCACCGTTTCGTTTCCGGCGATCTATGCGCCGCGCTCGCCGGAGCGCAGGAACGGCCGCGCCCGCGCGTCATGGCCGCCGCCCGTCGATCTGAGCGAGCCGCGCCCGCGCGAGCCGCGCCCAGTGCGCGCCCTCGCCCATCGCGAAGCCACCGAAGCCGCAGCGCCGCGCCGCGCCGGGGTGGACGCTGGCGAGGAACGCCCGCTCCGGCCCGGTCATGAAGCGGAGCGGCGCCGGCGCGGCGCAGCCCGAGACCCGGCTGAAATCCTCCCGCGCCCGCGCGCATTCCGCGTGCCGCTCGCCGTCCGCGGCGATCCGCTCGCCGGGGGCGAGGGGGCGGGCGCATTCCGGGCAGAAGGCGTGGGCGCGGGTCATGCGGCTTCCTCGCCTTCGGCTGGCGACGGCTCCGCCTCCCGCATGAAGGCGCGTATCTTTTCGGCGGTCCGGAGCGTGCAGCCGCCGCCGCGCTTCATCCTGTCGTAGAGTCGGCTGTTGGAGACCGCCCTGCTCGTGACCGTGCTCGGCGCGATCCCGCGCGCCGTTGCGAACGCCTCGATCTCAGCGATGATGTCATCCTGCGTCATGCCGCAAAGAGAGGGACTATTGTCCCCATTCTGTCAAGGGACAATCGTCGCCTTTGCGGCTGGGGACTTCTGTCCTAGCACTCAGCGGCGATGAAACCCTTTGGACAAGCCCTGCAGGAAGCCTCGGTTCGCTCCGGCCTCTCGGTGAAACAGATCGCCGAGCGCGCCGGCGTCTCCTACGAGCAGCTCAAGAAAGCCGTCAGCCGGCGAAGCTCGACGAACGTCGATGAGGCGATCCGGGTCGCAAAGTTTTTCGGCGTCACGATCGAGGAGTTTCTTGAGGATCGGGAAGCCGCAGACCTGCACGAGATAGCCGGGCTCTACATGCGGCTATCACCGGACGAACGTCAGAGTCTGATAGGTTACGCACGAGGGCGCGCCGATGCGTCGGATCCCGCGTCTCGATGATTTTCGCCAGCGCGTCCCGCACGCGCCGGATCTCCGCCCTGTCTGGCGTCAGCATCCCCAACCCCCTTTCGACAACACGTGTTCTTTATCCGTTCAGGTGACGGCGCCGCGCGCCGGCGGTCAAGAATTATTGAAGAGGAGGGCTTAGCCGCATGGAACTCCTTCTCATTATTGGCGCGCTCGCCGCCCTGGCCGCGTTCTGGGCGATTCGCTCGCGACGGACAGACGACAGCGCGCGCGACGAGCGAGGCCGCTTCCTCCGACCGGAGGGCGACGACCGCGCCGTATCTGGAACGCGCGTGTTCTGGAAGCCGGATTTTCCGCGTCCGCCGGGCGCATGGCGGCGGTTTCCAGGGCGGCACGAGGTCATGGGGGTGAGCTTCCGGCGGACGGAGGTTCTCGCCTTCCTGTCAAAGGCGAAGCGAAGTTTTGACGGCCGGCGGCGACCTCTCGGTCTCGATCTCAGGCGCGAGCCGGGCAACCCGATGGACCCGAACGCAATCGCGATCTACGGCGTCAGCGACGGCGACGAGACGCCGCTCGGCTACGTGGCGCGCGAGGTCGCCGCGGAGCTGGCGCTCGCCGCGCCGGCGGAGATGCCGCTGGCCGGCGTGCTGACCCGCGTCGCCTTCGCGGGCCCCAACATCTACATCCGCTACGAACTTCTCGTTCCCTCCAAGGCGTCGCCGTTCTGGCGAGATCGCGCCTACCCTTTCGGTCGCGCCCGGTGATTCGGCCTCCGCGCCGCGACGCCGCAGCGCGAGAACAGGGACACATGTCCCTTTTTATTCTTGACAGGGACTAAAGTCCCCTTCTACCTCTCTCCCCACGGGGCGGAATGGTCCTCCCCTCCCCGGCGGCGGCGGCGCCCCCCCACGCAGCCGCCGCCGCCGGGGCAGCATCAAGGAGAGACGATGACCGACCTCGCCGACCCGCTCGACCACTTCCTCGCCGCCCGCGCCGCCATCGTGGCGGAGCTGGACGCGCTGGAGGCCATGGCCCGCGCCGGCGCGCTTCCGCGCCATCTCGTCGCTTACGTCCACACCATCCCCGGCGATCTCCGCTGGACGCTTGCGAAGGCCGAGGCGCGCGCCGCCGCGAAGGGAGCCGCAGTATGAAAACCCTCGAAACCGCGATCCGCGACTCGATGACGATCCTCGCGGACAAACCCGGCCTCCTCCCCCGCGACGACGTCGCGCCGCCGGCCTCCGCCCTCGCGCGCGAGATCGCCGCCGCGGCCCGCGACGCCGCCGCCGCCTGGGAGGAGCGCGCCCGGCGCGACCGCGGCCTCGCCGACCACGTGAAGGGCGCGGCCGCGAGGGAGCGATACTTCGCCGCCGCCGACGCCCGCGACTCCTGCGCCGCGGACCTCCGCGGACGACTGCGGGGGCTGGGCCTGTGAGCCCCGCCCGTCTCTCCATCCCCGCCGTGCTCCTTATCGTCGCGGCGACGATCCTTCACGACTGGATCGTTTTCTGATGACCCTTCCCGCCCAGCTCGCCCGCGGCCCCGCCCCCGGCGACCTGCTCGACGGGCGGGGCCGGCTCTTCGCCGCGATCCACCCCGGCCAGGGCGACCTCGCCGCGCTGGCGGAGGCGGTGGAGCTTCGCTGGAACGCCCACGTCCCCCTCCGCGTCGAGTGCGACCGGCTGGAGCGGGCGCTCCGCGCCGAGCGGGCGGCCCGGATGCGCGCCGAGGCCGAGCGGGCGGAGGCGGAGGCCGCGCTCGCCGCCAGACGGGGCGGGCAGGGCGCGCGATGACCGCCGCGCAGCATGTCGAGGCCGCGAGCCTCGCCGCCGTGATCGCCCTCGGCGCGGCCCTCGTCGTCTTCGCCGCCGGCTGGACCCTCGGCCGCCGCGCCGCCGGGCGGGGCGGGCGAGACGGGGCCGGGGTGAGGGAGCTTCTCGCGAAGCTTTTGGCCGCCGTGGTCGTCGCCTTCCTGCTGGCCTTCGCCGGCTGGGATCTGGCCTATGACCGGGCGGTCTCCGCCGGCGGGTTCGGCTACAAGGGAATTCGCTACGTCGTGAGCCCCGCCGGCGGGGCTTCATCCCGGCTTTCCGATGAGTGAGCGCCCATGAAATCCGACCTGATCGACCTCGCGCTGATCTTCCAGACCGAGACGCCGCTCGCCGCCTGCTTCCACGAGGAAGAGAGCGGGCCCCTGTTTGGCGGCGCGACGAAGCCGCGGGACGTCTGGCTCCCGCTCAGCCGGATCGAGATCGAGGGCGACCGCAAGCGCGGCGCCGTGGTGACGGTGACGCTGCCGGAGCGGCTGGCGATAGAGAAGGGACTGGTATGATGAGCTTGCAGGATTTCGACGACGAGGACGACCGCTTCGAGGCCGCGCGAGAGGCCGGCTGGATTGATCCGACCGACCTGACCCGCGCGCTGATCGACGTGATGAACGAGCGGTTCAGGCAATGGGACGAGGAAGGCTTTGGCCCCGACCACGACGACCAGCACATTCGCGGCGAACTCGGCGCGGCGGCGGCCTGCTACGCTGTCCCGTCTCGGTCCAGGATGGAGATGCTGGATCGCTTCTGGCCGGCGACGTGGGGACGGAACTGGTTCAAGCCGACCGGGCCGCACGACGACCTCGGCGCCCGGCGCTGCGATCTCGTGAAGGCCGGCGCGCTGATCCTCGCGGAGATAGAGCGGATTGATCGGCGACTTGCCCCAGAGGAACCCTCCGATGGCTGACGCGGAGAGGATCGAAACCGGGCGCCTCGCGATGCGCGTCGAGGGGACAATGTGGAACGCCTATTTCGCGCTCCCCGGCACGATGGAGGGCGCGGTCTTCCTAGGCGGCGGGGCGACGGCAGCCGTCGCGGACCCGTTCCGAAAGGCCGCGTTCATGACGCTGATGACCGACTTCGTGAAAGACCTGCTCGAAGAGCGCACCGGCCTGCGCCCGGAAATGAGCGTCCGCCCCGCACCGGAGAGCGAGCGGGGAGGGAACGCCTGATGGCTGACCGCACCCCCATAGAATGGACGGACGCCACCTGGAACCCCGTGCGCGGCTGCTCGCGCGTCTCCGAGGGCTGCCGCAACTGCTACGCCGAGATCATGGCCGCCCGCTTCTCCGGCCCCGGCCAGTGGGGCGAGGGGCTGGCGGAGATCGTGGGGGAGGGCTTGCGCCGCGATCATCGCTGGACGGGGAAGGTCGCGCTTGCCGGGGGCCTGCTCGACCAGCCCCTCCGCTGGCGCCGCCCCCGCCGCATCTTCGTCAACTCGACGTCCGACCTCTTCCACGAGGCGATCCCCGACGACTGGATCGACCGCGTCTTCGCCGTGATGGCGCTGGCGCCGCAGCACACGTTCCAGGTGCTGACGAAGCGGCCGGAGCGGATGCGCGAATACTTTATGCACGACGACGGGTTTGGCCGATGGGGCTACATCGAACATTTCGCGCGGGAGATGCTCACGAAAATGGGGAAGGCGCAGCCGCAGCGCAAAACTCTCGCCCATCACGGTGGATCGAACATGCCGCACGTCTGGCTCGGCGTTTCCGTCGAGGACCAGGCGACGGCGGACGCGCGCATCCCGCCCCTCCTCGCCACCCCCGCCGCAAAGCGCTTCATCAGCGCCGAGCCGCTGCTCGGGCCGGTGGACGTAAGCCCTTACCTCTACATCTACACGCACGCGGACGACGCCCAGCTCGAATGCGGACCGTGTACCGACGAGCCCTTGCCGTTCAACGATCCGGAAACGACTCCGTTCGATGCGATCTCGACGCCCCGCCTCGACTGGGTGATCGCCGGAGGCGAGAGCGGCCCCGGCGCCCGACCGATGCACCCCGACTGGCCCCGCGCCCTCCGCGACCAGTGCGCCGCCGCTGGCGTGCCGTTCTTCTTCAAGCAGTGGGGGGAGTGGGGGCCGGATGAAGAGCCGCCGGCGAAGGGGAGGGACCGGATCATGGAAGGGAAGGCGCCCTGCGCCACGCTGGGCGCCGACGGCTGGACCTACCACCCGGGCGGCTTCACGCCCGACCCGTTTGAGGGCCGCGGGAGATGGCTGTACCGCCTTGGAAAGAAGGCGACCGGCGCCGCGCTCGACGGCCGCGAGCACCGGGGGTTTCCGGCGTGACGCGCGATCGCATCATGGGCTTCCTGTGGGGCGCGCTCTTGATGGCGATTCTGGACGTCGCCGACATCTGGGTGTGCATGGGCGAATGCGGCGACATCCCTGCTCGAATCTGGACGGAGGAGCTCCGATGATCCGCCCCCGCCGGATCCAGCTCTCCCGCGCCGCCGGCTGGCGGAAGCCCGAGGGCGCCGTCGTCGTCGCGCGGCCGTCGCTCTGGGGGAACCCCTGGAAGCCGGGCCGGCCGGCAAGGTTCTGGCTGCCGGACTATTTCGTTCACGATGCGATCTGCGGCTGCGCGATGGACGCGGCGGACGTCGTCTCGCTCTATTGCCGCCTGATCGGGGGTGGGCCTGACCCCGTGGTCGCCGCGCTCCCCGCTCAGCTCTCACCGGAGGGCCGCCGCAAGACGCGCGACATGCTGCGCGCCCACGCCGCCCGCATCCTCGCCAACCTCCCCGCCCTCCGCGGACGCGACCTCCTCTGCTGGTGCAAGCCGGGAGAGCCGTGTCACGGGGACGTCCTGCTGGAGCTCGCGAACCAATGAAGCTTCTCCCCGAATTCGCCCTTTCCGTCCGCCAGCCTTGGGCCTGGGCGATCATCGCCGGCGGAAAGGACATCGAGAACCGGCACTGGGAATCGGTGCGCCGGGGCGGGATGGTTCCGGGGCGAATCCTGATCCACGCCAGCGGCCAGATGCTGCGCCAGGAATACGAGAGCGCCGCCGCCTTCATGGCCGAAATCGGCGACGCCTGCCCGCCCGCGGCAGCGCTTAGGCGCGGCGGCCTGATCGGCGCCGTGACGGTGACGGGCGTCGTCTCGGCCCCTTCGAGCCCGTGGTTCTTCGGGCCGCGCGGCCTCGTTGTGGCCGAGCCGGAGGAGATCGACTTCATCCCGGCCCGCGGGCAGCTCGGCTATTTCCGCTGGAGCCGCGCCGGCGAAGACTACGCACCCCCGCCCCGGCGAGATGGATGCTCGAAGGCGCCGCGCCGGACGCGCCGCCGACGCCGCCGCGCTTCTGCCCGCCAAACGCGAGACGCTGGAGATAGAGGAAGCGCGCCGCCCGCTCGAGATCCGTGAGCGTCTCGGCCGGCACCGCGCGGAGACGCTGGAACTCGGCCCGGCTCGCGACCTGGAAACGCAGCACGTCGATGAACTGCGGATAGTGCCGCTGCAGGATCCGGAAGAGGTTGATGATCTCCCCGTCGATGTCGTTCACGACCTCGGCCGGCGGCTTCGCCGCGCGGCGGAAGAAGACGCCGCCCATGCCCACGAAGGGCTCGGCGTAGGTTCGATGGGGGATGCGCGCGATCCGCTCGGCCAGCGTAGCTGCGAGCCGGTGCTTGCCGCCGAGCCAGGGCGCGACCGGCTCGATCGGCGAAATGGGCGTCAACATAATGGAAACCGCCTTCGGGCAATGTCCGCTCGCCCCCTCGGGGGCCGGGCGGCCGAAAGGTGTCGACGGTCGGCGCGGCGGCGTGTGGAGCACAGGCCGTGTGGCGGGGGGCGGGAGACCGCCCTCCGCCCCTGCTAGCGCAGCCCGCCGCCCCGGCGGTCGCCCGGCTCGACGACGGGCTCCATCCGGCCGGCGCGCGGCAGGATCGGCATCCCGACGTCGGGAGAGGCGCGGGGGCGGCCGGAGGCGATGCCGGCCAGCTCTGCGTCCTTCGCCTTCGAGCCGCGGGAGGAGCCCCAGTAGAAGGCGGCGATGGCGGCGATGATCGGCAGGAGCCCGTTGGCGAGGGCGGAGAGCGCGGCCTCGGCCGGGGCGGAGAGGCCGGGGGCGAAGATCATCGCGGCGTAGGCGCCGACCATCAGCGCGAAGATCGCGACCATCAGCAGCGTCGCCTCCCGGTTCGCGCCGCCGTTCATCCGCCTGATCTCCAGGTCGCGGGCGCGGGCGTCCTGCCGGTCGAGGAGGAGGGCCTCCAGCTCCTGCGCCTCGACCGCGCGGATCTCGGCGGCGACGCGCTCGAAGGCCGCCGGGTCTTCCTTCAGCGCGCGGATCGCGGCGCTGACCTCGCCGGCGGACGAGACAGGGAGCCCCGTCGCCCGCCCGATCTCCGGCAGGATCGCCCCGGCGACGCGCCCCGCCGAATCCGAGCCCGTCGCCATCCGGACGAGCCCGGGCGCGACCTCGGCGATCAGCGGGGAGAGGAGGGGGAGGAGGCCGAAGGGTATGGGCATGGGGGGGGCTCCTTAGAAGCGGCGCATGGACGTCTCGACGAGGATGCCGGCGGCGACCCCGACGCCGGCGAAGATCAGCGGCAGCATCCAGACGGCCGCAAACGCCGCCGGAACCCAGATCGTGACGAGGAGGAACGGGATCGAAAAGAGCAGACCCACGACGCCGCCGAGAGAGCCGAGCAGGACCGGCACGAGCCAGTCCATCACACCGCCCTCGGGCAGTCGCCGCGCCCCAGCGGGCAGGCGCTCGCCGTGGCGGGGGCCTCGCCGATCAGGCGGAGCGCGGCCTCGAACTCGCGGGCGTAGGCGGCGATCTCCTCGGCCCGGTCCGTCCCGTTCACGATCCGGCGGGCCTCGACGTAGTCGGCGCGGGCGTCGTCGAAATGGTCGGCGAGGCTCCTGCCGGTGAACGTGCCGCGGATCATGCCTTGCCAGAGCACCTTCGCCGCGATCTCCGGCTCCGCCGCGCGCTCCGGCGCGTTGACGAGATCGACGCCGGTCAGCAGCGTCATCCGGGCGTAGTTGGCGAGCCAGGTGAGCTGGACGAAGCCGCGCCCGTGATAGCGCGCCCGCTTCGTGATCCGGGAGCCCGTGCCCATAAGCGCCAGATCCTCGCCGTAGGCGCGCCCCTCGCCCTGGCCGATCTCCTCCATGTGCCGGAACCGCCCCGTCTCGTGATAGGCCGTCGCCAGCACGTAGGCGCACTCCGTGAGCCGGCGCCCGCGCGCCTCGCCCTCGTCGATGATCCGGTCCAGCGGCTCGCGCTGCCAGTCCGGCAGGGAGCCGCGGAAGAGCGAGGCGGCGACGGCGGCGTGGAAGCCGGCGCGGGCGGGATTCATGGCCGCGGCTCCGGATAGCCGCGCCGCCCGGTCAGCTCCCGCGCGACGATCTCCCGCAGGTCGGCGGCGATGCCGTCGAGCCGGGACTGGATCGCCCCGAAGCGCTCGTCCGCGACCCGCGCGGAGCCCTCGACGGCGGCGAGCCGCACGTCGTTCGCGCGCGCCAGCGCCTTCGCCTCCCGCGCCAGCTCATCCGTGTCGGAGAGCCGCTCCATCGCCGAGCCGACGACGACGGCGCCGCCGACCACCCCGCTCCCGATCGCCAGCGCGACGCCGAAGAACGCCCGGAGGAGGAAGACGCGGAACGCCTCCAGCTTCTCGCCCTGTTTCTCGAACCGCTCGTCCATGTCCGCCCGGAGGCAGGCGATCTCGTCAATCTCGCTGTCGGTCATCGCCGATCCTCGCATGATGTCGCTCCTGCTCGCGCCGCCCAGAGAGGGCTGACGTCTCCCGGCGGCCTCAGCCCCGCCGGCGGCTTCCCCGCAACGCAACGCCGGGGCGGCTCCGGGGGGTGCTCCGGAGCCGCGACGCACGCAACTAGTTCGTGACGGCGGTCACACCGCCGCCCCCGCCATGAGCCACGGATCGGCGTTCACCGCCGCCGCGCCGCCGTCCAGCCGCTTCAGGAGCGTCAGGCCGGAGCCGTTGTCGATCTCATACTGCGCGTATCCGATCTGGAGGCCGGCGTTCCAGAAGTTGCCCGCCCCGCTCTTGCTGGCGATGGTGAGCCGCCGGTTGCCCGCCGAGGGGAATATCCCGGTGTTGGCGTTGAGCGCCTGAACCGGGAGCGCCACGTCGTTGATCGAGACGATCATCTCTTGCGTCACCAGATTCACGTCCACGACGTATTTCCGCCAGGAGTCGGTCGGGAATATCTCCACATTGTAGGCCCCGGCAAAGAGCCCCGTCAGCGCGCTGTCCTTTGTGTCCGGCCCCCAGACGAGAACCTGCCTCGTTCCGCGGTTCATGTGCAGGTTGAACCAAGTCCCTTCCGATCCTCCGAGATAGGTCGTGCTGGAGCCGAGCGGCAGGGTCGAGGCCGGAACCCGCGCGACCACCTCGAAGCGGACGCGGAACGTCCCGGCGGGCAGGGCCGACGGATCGCGCCAATGCGGCGCTGACACGCCCTGCGTCCAGAACGTCGCCGGGACGGGCTCAGGAATGCCCGGAGCCTCGAAAATGTCGCTGTAGGTCTTGATGCAGAACCCGCAGAAACGGTCCGTCGCGCTCGAATTGGTGTAGGCCGCGACGTGCTCGATGGGGATATCCAGCATCAGCTTTTCCGCGTCGCTGAGGTGAGACGGATAGACATACCCGGCGTCGCTCCGGGAGAACGCCGGACCCCAGAGGAACGTGATCTGATCGCCGGGAGAAAACGCCACTTCCGGAGTGATGCGGACGGTCGTGTCGTTCTGGAGCGTCACCGTGCCCTGATATTTCGTGGCGATACCGGTCGATCCGGGCCGCATGATGTAGAAGCGACCGTCCGGGTCTGCGACGCGGAGGATTTCAAAGCCAGCGACCTCCTGCCAATAGTCGGACGGGGAGGCCGGATCGGCGATGCCCTTGACCTTGCGCTTGGTCGAGAGGACGCCGCCATTCGCGGGGGTGAAGCTGATGTCGGCGTAGGCGCCGCCCGGAGCGACAGTGATCGAGTCGAACGCGGCTTCATCTGCGGAGAGCCCTGCCGCCCTCAGAAACGACGGGAACGCCATGTCGAACATCGCCTCATACTGGCCCACGGGGTCAGTGACGATTGGATGCGCCCCGTTGCTCCACCATGTGAACGCAGGCGGGCCGTATTTTCCGCCGAGCGCGACGAAGCGGCTGTCCGCGACGAAACTCTCCACGCCGATATACCGGCTCTCGCTGTCGCCATCCCACGGCCCCTTGCGGACAATATCGAGCGGGACGCTGCGCTTCAGAAGGCCGCGCCCGAGCGTGTCCGTATCGGCGCTCTCGAAGTCGTAGATGCAATGATCGACCACAGCCGATGGAGAGATTGTCGCCGTGCTGCGGGTGTTTCCGAGGGTGAAGGCCGAGCCGTCCGGGTTCTGGCCGTAGTAGATCGCCGCCATGTTGGCGAGCCAGTTCGGCATCGCGGTTTGGTCGTTCGCCCACCAGAACTCGCACATGCGGTCGATGCCGCCGTAATCCGCCACGGCTTCTGCCACCATATCCGCAGAGCGCGCCCAGATGCGGTCGTTGTTCGCGTCGTCAACCCATCCCGTGCGCCCCGTCCCCGGCTCGCACAGATCGACGAACGCGAACTGCCGCCCCGGCGCGACGTGGTTCAAGGCGTTCGCCATGACCACCATGGCAGGATTGACCGTGAGCCGGTTGGCGCTGGTGAGCACGGTTTTCGTTGTGGTCGTCTCCGCCGTCAGCCCGGCACCGTTGCGCTGATAGATCGTCAGGTTTTCGGCTTCGAGCGCGGGAGGCGTGAGCGTCTGGTAGATGCCCCCGCGCTCCGAGACGTAGGCGAATTCGGACTGGCCGAGCCCCGCGATGACGATGGGCGAAAGTCCCGGCGCGTAATTCTCATTGACGCTCCAGCCGGCGCCATCCAGCGCAGTCCCGAATGTCGCGGCCCCGCTCCCGATGGCCCCGTAGTCGCCTACCGTCCCCGTCCCGCTATTGTCAGCATCCGCCGGGCCGAAGGGCTTCATCGCGAACGCCGAGAGGAACTCTTCAAGCGTCGTGATGTTGAAGTTCGGGGCGACGAAGACGTCCGCGTAGGCGTGGATCGCCCCGCCGTCCCCAATCACAAGGCTGTCCGTATCCGTCGCGCCCTCCGTCGCAACCTCGACGATGTTGCCCTTAAACTGCGGCGGGTTGACGAGGGCGACGTTTCCGAGCCGCATCTGCGCTGTTCCGTCCCCGTTCAGAGACTTGAACTGGTTGCTGTAGACGTCGCCGCCGTCCATCTTGCCCAGAGTGCAAGGATGCCCGCCGGTAAGCATGGTGGCGTTGGCGCAGATCGTCCAGTCCTTCGCCACCCAGTCCGCCGTCCCGGCGTTGGTGAAGAACCCCTGTATGTCCCTCCCCCTCGCGACCGCCGGGTTTTCCCAGCCTACGCATTGCTCGATCCGCCCGGCCTCCACTGCCGCCCCTGCGGTCAAGGCTGTCTGGAACTGCAACAGGTCGATATGCGGATTATCCAGATCGGAGGGCCTGCCAATCATCGTGTGATAGACGTTGTGAATGAACCACTTCTTGACGCTGGCGGGCTCACACCCCGAACCCCAGGTGATCGTCACCGGGTCGCTGTAGGTGCGGAAAATCTCGTTGTCTCGCAGGATCAGCTCGTCATGGCACTTCCAGCTTATCCCGGCTCTTGTGTCGTAAATCTGATTGCGCTGCATCGTCAGCTTGCCGGGGTCGCCGCCCGACCCCGCCGTCCAGACGAATGCCTTCGGACAGTTGGAATACGACCCCACCGCCGAATAATCTGCGTCCGGGCCGGGATCGCGATAGACGCCGTGAATCTTGGAGTCCTCCACCACGACATCACCGCAACTGCCGATCATGTTGACGACGGCGAGCGTCCCCGTGGTTTCATGCACATCGAGGCCGCGCAGAACGACGTTCTTCGAGTTCTCGAACTGCATCCGCCCGACGATGACCGCGCCATCCTCCGCCGTGATGACCAGCGCCGGGTCATAGGTGATGTTCCTCGCGATCCGCTGCGCCTCGTCCGCGATGGACGTCGTGTTGTCCTTCCGATACTCGACCTCCGTCCCGACGCCTCCCAGAGCCTCGGACGCCGCCTTGCACTCGGTATTGTTCAGGACCGTGCATCCCGCCACGCTCGCATCTATGGTGGCGGTGAAGCTGTCCCCCGCCGTCGTGGTCAGCGTGAGCGTCTTCCCATCGTCCACACCCGGCGTTCCGTTCGCGATCAGCCGCCCGCCGGAAATGCTCCACGTCCGCGTCGCGCCGGTCTGGTCGTCAACCGTGGCGAGGTCCACCCGCGCGCCCGATGCCGTGAGAGGCCGCCACCCGCCCGCCCCAGCGAGCGTCGATGCCCGGAACGCCGCCGTCTGGCTGGAGACGGCCGCCCCCCCCCCACGCCGCGCGATGCGCGCGACGAAGCCGGCTGTCGCCCGCGCGGCGAACATCAGGTGAGCACCAGAGCATGGATCTGCGTCGCCGTCGTGCCGGTGGCCCGCACCCGCTTCACGCCGCAGAGAATCCACCCGAAATCGGAGACGCCGACCGTCCGCGTCTCGCCCTTCTGGCTGACGAAGGAGACGTCGCCCGCCCCCTCGACATAGAGCGCGATCGCGACGTCGGGCAGGTCCGCGTCGTCGTCCGGCGTCACCGGCGCGTAGTCGAGGCCCGGCCCGGCGATGCCGAGCGAGCGGGTGTCGAAGGGGTTGGCCATGTCGGTCTCCTCGGTCAAGAAAGTCGGGTCAGGCGAGGCGGAAATGCGCGTCGAGCGCGGCCTGGTCGGCGGCGACGCCCATCACCTGCGCGAGCGCGAGCAGGTCCGGGTCGAGCCGTTCGTAGATCTCCGCGTCGTCGATCTTGATGCGGAGCCGCTCGGCGTCGGCGGCGGTGATCGCCTGCGCCGTCTCCAGCCCGTCGATGGCCGCGTGGACGTTCGCCTTGGTGACGCCGATGGTGAGCGCGTAGATCCAGAACCGGGTCCGCTTCAGCGTGTCGGGCGCGGCGCGGTTGGCGACCACGAGGCTCATTCCCCGCCCTCGCCGACATCGACGTCGAAGGCGGCGCCCTGCGCCGGCCAGAGCTCGTCCACCACGAGGCGCCACGCGCCGGGCGCGCCGATCTCGACGGAAAGCGCCCCCGCGCCGTCCGCCTCGTCCGCGCCCATCTCGACGGGCGGATCGAGCGTCGGGTCGATCACCCGCACCGTCGCCCCCGGCGGGAGCCCCTCCCAGAGCGCCGCCGCCCCCGCCGTCAGCGCTGGCGGCGCGGCGGGCGCCGGGCGCGCCGCCAGCGCCGGCCCCGCCGCGACGTAGTGCGACGCGGCGGAGACGGCGCCGCCCTCCACGATCACCCAGTCCTCCCCCGGCTCGAACGGCTGGTCGGCGAGCGTCTGGTCCGGGAAGGAGAGCACCCGGTCGATCGCCGCCGGCGCCGCGCCCTGAAACACCGCGATCATCATGCCCAGGACCCCACGACCGCCGCCCGCCAGTCCTCCTTGGCGAGCGTCCCCGTCCCCGTCTTCACCGTCTCCAGCCGCACCGCCCGGGTCCCGGCGCCCGCGAACGAGGCGTTGCCGAGGAGGAAGAAGGTGAAAGTCTCCGTCTTCGCGGTGCTTGAATCCGAGCTGATCGAGAACCGCTCCGTGTGCCGCACCACCCCGTCGATCAGGAGCGAGAAGTCGCAATGAAGCGCCCCCGATTGCGCCACCGTTTGCGAGAGTGTCACCTTCCGCCGCGCCCATACCGTCACCGATCCGCCGCGCGGCATCACGACGTTCGTCATCGTGACGTTGAGCGCGGAGCCCCCCCCCGCGAACCAGTAGGAGACGGCCCCGTTCGCCAGCCGCCCGGGCCCGATGGACTCGCCCTTCAGGACGAGGTCGCCGTCGATGACGACCTGCCCGCCCTCGACCGTGAAGATCGCCTTCGTCTCACCGTTCGACGGATTCCTAACCTGAAACTTGTCGGACGCGAAAATCACCAGATTCGCGTCAAATTTCATGAATGAGTTGTTCGGAAGCGCCCCGATCGTCCGCCGCGCGACCGAATTGCCCGCCGTCACCGTGAGGATGTCGAACGCCGTCGCCTCGCCCTCGAAATTCGTGAACGCGGTCTGCACGGCGGAGACGGAGGCCTCCGCCGCGGCGAGCCCGGTCACGTCCTCTACCCGCGGCGCGAAGATCGCAACCCGGCCCGCGGCGGCGCCGACGGAGTTGATCGAGCCCTTGAAGGCGCGGGTCGCGAAGTTGATCGTCACGTCGATTGAGAAGAACCCCCAGGAGCCCGTCCCGGCGGCGCGCACCGTCGCGCGGGAGAACGCGGTGGACTCCGTCACCCCGTCGGGCAGGAGGAGCCGAAGGCCGAAGCGGAGCGTCCGGTCCTCGTTGGAGCGGCTAAATCCCCACCCCGAAATCCGCAGAGTCCGCCCGGCGAGGTTTCCCTCTCGCCACTCGGATTCGTCCACCGTGCCGGCGCCCGAGTTGACCACATCAATCGCCAGATTGAGCCCATCCACAAATCCCGGCGGGCGGAACGCCGCGACCGAGACAGTATAATCGCCGGTCGCCGTCCAGAGGCCGACCCCGGCGTCGAACTGGTCGGTGACGATCATGTTCGGCCGGGAGAGGCGCGCCCTGACCACCTGATCCGCCGCCGCCCGCGCGGTCGTCTCGTCCGCGATCGCCGCGATCCTCTGCGCCGTCTCCGCCGCGAGGTCGCCCGCGAAGGCGTCCGTCGCCGCGACGGCGATCCCCGCCTGGTCCAGCGCCTCCGCCGCCGCCGCCTCCGCCGCCGCGATCGCCGCGTCGATCTCCTCCGGCGAGAGCGAGGTCGGCGTCGTCGCCTCCAGCGGGCCGAAGGCGCCCGATTCGTTCCCGGATCGATCAATCGCGGAGACGAAATAGCGGCGCGTCACACCCGACGGCAGGCCGAGCCGGACGAAGGAGACGTCCGCCGCGCCGGGCGGCGCCGCGACGTCGAGAATCGCCAGCGTCGCGCCGAAGGCCGCCCCGCTCGCGCCCTCGTAGAGCCGGAGCGCCGCGAGGTCGCGGTCCGCCGGCGTCCCGATCACGAAGCGGAAGCCCCCGGCGATGGGGAAGATCGCGCCCGAGGTCGGGATCGCCGGCGGCGTCACGTCCCCCGCCGGCGTCACCGACCCCGGCCCGCCGCCGACCGAGCGGATTCCGAGCGTGTTGACCGAATAGACCAGCACGGTCGCGCCCGCCGTCGCCGAGAGGCCGAAGATCTGGAATTCGAGCGCCGTCGTCCGCGCCGAGAAGGTCCGCCCGCCCTGCGTCCACTCGACCTCGTAGCGGTCGAAATAGAGGAGCCCCGCCGCCGGCTCCTCCCAGGCCACGTCGAGCCAGCGCGTCACCGTCCCGTCCGGCTCCACCCGCCGCGCCGCCGTCACCGTCACGTTGACCGGCGGCGGGGAGAAGAACGGGTCCGGCAGGGTGGAGGAGAGGGACTCGGGCGGCTCCGTCGCCGCGCCCTCGACCCAGCCCCAGAAGGAGGGCGCATCCTCCAGCGCGACGATCTCCACCCGCGGCCCGTCCGGGTCGAAGACGGCGCGGGATTCGATGATCTCGAACACCCCCGAGAGCCCGATCGCCGCGAGCGCCAGCGTCACCCGATGCCCGGGCAGGAGCGCGGCGTTCAGCGCGGAGAAGGGAACCGACGCCGCGACCTTGCGGAGCCGCCGCGTCTGGCGGAGCGCGAGGAGCGCGAGGCGCGAGGCCCGCTGCCACTTCGTCTCCCGCGCGAAGTCGAGCTCGAGGAGCCGCGCGTCTTCCGGCGCGCCGGAATAATCGTCGAAGATCACCGTCTTGAATTGCTCCGCCTGAAAGCGCGCGCCGCCGCCCTGCGGCCGGAACGTCCCGCGGACGCCCTCCCATTTCTCCTCGACCAGCGTCTCCGCCGTCACCTTCAGAGGCGCGAGGAAATCGTCTTCGGCGAAATCGGCGACGGGCGCGGAATAGGCCCCCGGCTGGATCACCAGCCGATCCCCCGCGTTGACCAGCCCGCGGAGATTCCCGCCCTGCCGCAGCCATTCGCCGAGCGCCTCGCGCGGGATCACGTCGGAGGCAAAGGCTCCATTCATTTCATAGCGCGGAATCGTCCCGCCGCCGGCGATGGAGACGCCCTCGTCGCAGATGTTCGCGGCCGCCGAGACTTCGGCGTCGGAGAAGCGGGCCGCGGGAATCCCCCCGCGCCGGATCAACCAGTCGCGGAAGCAAAGCGCCCAGTTCGCCGACCAGGCCGTGAGGCCGGAGCGCGGGTCGAAGACGCGGGCGCCCCGAACCCGGAACCAGAGCTTTTGCGGCAGGCCGTCCGGCCATTTCTTTTTGACGTTGCGAAAGCGGATGTAGCACCAGGCGCGCCCCGTGACCTTGAAGGTCGAGTCGATCTTGCCGTCGAGCCCGGCGAGCATGTCCGTCGGGGTCGAGGGCGCCGGCCCGCCCAGCCGCACCGCGAGGATCACCCGGTCGGTGTAGTCGGCGTCGAGCCCCCCGGCGAGGGACCAGATGCGCCGGTCCCCGTCCCAGATTTCGAGCACATCCTCGATCCGGTGCCCGGCGATCACCCATCCGGTGATCAGGTCGCGCCCCTTCTGGTCGCTCGATTCCTTCCAGACGTTCGCCACCCCGCCGACCCGGCATTCGCCGTAGACGTCCGGCAGGAAGAGCGGCGTCGGCTGGCGGATCGAGGCGTCGGGCGCGAAGGTCTTCGGCTTCGGCGCGAGGAGGGAGGAGAGGCCAGCGCCGGCGGCGGCGACCGCCCCGGCGGCGACGATGGAGCCGACCGCCGCCGACGTCGCCAGCGCGGCGAAGCCCGAGGCCGCGCCAAGCGTGATCGCCTGGCTGGCCGCCGCGGCGAGGGCTACTCCGGCGACCGCGGGCACAGCAGCGCCTCCGTTTTCCAGGCCGCGACCGCGGCGGAGAGGGGCAGGCGGAGGAGCCCGGCCGGCTCCGCCGCGATCCAGAGCCCGCCGCCCTCGATCACCGCAAGCGCCAGCGGCCCCGTCGCGCCCGGGTCGGCCGCGACGGTGGCGACGTCGCCCCGCCCCGCGAAGGGAAGCGGGAGCCGCGGCGCGAGCCGATCCATCGCGGCGCCGAGATCCTCCGCCCCGAGCGCCCGGAGCGCGCGCCGGGCCGAGACCTCGGACTCCCACGCCGGAAGGGCGAAGGCGTCGCCCCCGCCGGCCTGCGCCGCGACGCAGCGCGCCGCGAAGCTCGCGCAGTCATGCTCGCCCCACGCCCAGGGCCGCGCCTTCGCCGCCTCGATCTCCTCGGCGAGACCGATCTCCCAGTTCTCGCGCCGCCCGCTCATTTCAGCCGCGCCGTCCCGTCGACCAGCCCGGCGACGAAGTCGGCCCCCGTGTCCGCCGGGTCGATCACCCGCTGCGACTCGGGCGAGAACCGCTCCGGCCGGGCGATCCCGAGATCGATCAGAAAGGATTGCGCCGCGACGGTGATCGAGGGCGAAGCCGGGTCCGCGTCGATCTCCGGCGTCTCGACGTAGCCGGACCACGCCCCGAAGGGCGCGCCGACGCGGAGGAGCGTATCCGGGTCGATCACGACGTTCGCGATCCAGATCTCCGCCCGCGTGAGATCGGGGGAGAGGGCGAGAGCGATCAGCTCGGCCGAGGCGCCCGACCAGGTGATCGCGACCGAGCCGCCGTCCGCCGCCGTCGAGGGCCCGCGCGGGCCGTGCTTCACGAGCCCGGCGGAGGCGATCCACGTCCGGCCCTCCGCGTCCGTCCACTCGAAAGGGAGCGAGGAGACGCGGACGACGCCGTCCGGATGATCGAGCTGATAGAGCACGGCGGCGATCAATTGAACGCCTCCACGAAGCGCCAGACCATCGGCCCCGCATTCTGGCCCGCCGCCCCGCGCCCGAGAGAGACGGAAAAGGAAAGCGGCGGCGCCTCCTGCAGCCGCCAGAGCGAAAGCACCCCGGTGAGCCTGAACGTCGCGGCGGCGCTCACCGGCTGGCGTAGCCGGGGGAAGAGCGCCAGCGCGGCGGAGCCCGCCCCGTCCGCCGTCACGTCGGCGCGGAGGGAGAAGAGCCGCCCCTCCGGGTCGGAAAGGAGCGAGCCGGCGAGGAGGGTCTTGCCCGCGCCGAGTCCCGAGACGGTCAGAACCTCCGCCCCGGCGGCGGCGGCGGAGGCCGAGACCGTCGCCGCCGTCGTCGTCCCCCGCCGCGGCGCGATGTGATCCACCGCGAAGCGCGCGAGCGCGTCCGCCCGGCGGAGCTGCGCCGCCCAGGCCGAGAGCGCGCCCGCCTGGTCGCGGGTCAGCGCCGCCGTCTGCGCCTGGCACTCCCACCATTGCCCGCCGAAATCGAGGCGCGTCTCCCGGCCCGAATAGAGCGAGCGCGTCTCCGCGACCGTGTCCCGCGCCATCAGCGAAAGCTCCGCGAGGCGGAACTCGGGCGGGGCGGGATGGATCGTCACAGCGTCCCCCGCCGCTTCATGTCCCGGTTGACCGCCGGAACCCGCGCCAGCGCCTCCGCCACCGCGAGGCGGACGGCGGCCTGGACCGCGGCGGGGTCGGTCGAGCCCCGCGCATCGACGTGGATGACCGGCCCGCCGCCGCCCCCGCCGCCGGAGGCCGCGACGCCGAGCCGCCCGTCCGCCCCGCGCCGGAGCGGCATGATCGCCTCCTTCCCCGCCTCGCCCATCAGACCCATCCCGCCCGGCATCGGAAAAGCGGTCGGCCCGTTCACTATCCCGCCGCTGGCGAAGGGCACGACGTTCCCGCCCTTGAACGCGGCGCCATTCGCGAACGACCCGAACGCGAACGGCCCGGCGCCGAAGAGGTCGAAGAGCGAGGCCGAGCCGCCTTTGCCGCCGAGCGCATTCAGGAATGAGCCGAAAGGCCCGGCGCCGGCCAGCCCCTGAAGCCCCGCTGCGACGAGCTGCCCGACGACCGCCCGCATCGCGTCCTCGAAGCTCCGCGCATTGGCCACCGCCTGCGCGATCCCTGTCGAGAACTGCGCGAAGCTCTGCCGCGCCGCCTCAGTCGCCTGCTCCGTCTTCTCCAGCGCGGCGAGCCGGGCATCCTCCGCCTCCTTCAGCCGGATTACGTTGTCCGCCGCCTGGATGTATTCGACCTTCAGGCCAAGGATCGCGACGCGGTGCGCCTCGGTTACCGTCGCCCCGTCCGCGCCCGCCTTGGCAAGCAGGTCCTGCCCCAGTCGCGCCGCCTGCTGGCGGGCCCGGAGCCGTTCGAGCTCCGCGCCGACGAGCCCGATACCCGCCGCCTCCTCTCGCAGCGCCTGGATGCGCGCCTGCGCCGCCGCCGTGAAGTCCGCCGCCTCGCGCGGTTTCGAGCCGCCGCCCGCAGCCCGGGAGCCCGACGACGCAAGATCGGCGAAGTCGGCTTCCGACGCCTTGATCGCCTTCTGGATCGCGATCTCAGCCAGCGTCGCCTCGGCCTCGAGTCGCTTCCGCCGGTCCATCAACTCCGGAAGCGCGTCTTCATAGTCTCGGAGCTGCCGCTCCAGCCAGAGCTGCTGCCCCCGCCGGTTGCGACCTGAGCCCGTCGCCTTGGTCGGATCAGGGCGCGCGGCGATGTCTCCCTGAACCGTCGCGAGCAGCGCCGTCCGCTCCGCCTGGACCGCTTGCTGGCGCTTGATCTCCAGCTCAAGAAGTGACTTCTTCGCCTCGAACTCCCGCTTCGTGTCGGCGAAGATGGAGTTCGAGGCGGAGCTTTGCGCCGTCGCAGTAGCGCTGATCGCATCGGCATAGGCCTTGGCGGACTGCTCCAGGTCCCGCACGCCGCCGTCAAGCGCCCCCGTCGAGAGCGCCAGGCGATCAATCTGCTCCTGCGAGCTTTCGGCGTTCTCGCCCATCCCGAGGAACGCCGAACCGGCCACCGCCACCACCGCGACGATGGCGCCGATCACTGCGCCGACCGGCCCGAAGGCTCCGGCGATCTGCGGACCCTGCTGCGCGAAGATGATCGCCGCGCTGGTGCCCATCTGCGCCTGAACGGCGATGTCCTGGAACTGCTGCGCGACGTTCCCGATCTGGAACGATCTGCCGAATCGGCTCCCGGTTGTCGCCAGCCGGGAGTCGAGCCGGGCCGCCCGCGCCTCGACGCTCGCCGCCGTCCGGTCGAACTGCGCTCGGGTGCGGTTCATGTTCGCATGGAACCGGTCCGCGTTCGCGTCGATCCGGACCTGAAGCGCGGCGAAGTCATCCATCGGGGTAGCGCCTCATGAGCTCGTCAAGCCTCTTCACGTCGTCGTCGGTCGGGGCGTCGTCGGAAATCCCGTTCGCGCCCCGCCACCCTTCCAGAGCCGCCAGAAAGTCGTGCAGCGTCGCCGCCCGGACCTCGTCCGGCCGCCAGCCCATCGCCCCCCCGGCGACGAGCCAGGGCCTGATCAGGAAACGGGCGTCGCCGCTTCCGTCTTTCCGGCGGCGTCTCCGTTTCCCGCATCGGCCTTGAAAGCGGCCCGGAGCGCCTCCAGCGCGGCGTCCCGCGCCGGCTGGATCCCGGCGTCGTCGATCACCACGCCCGCGCTGGCGTCCTCGCCTGCGCCCTTCAGCCCGGCCGCCACGGTCGCCAGCAACTCCCGCAGCGTGTAGATGTTGGAGGCCAGCGCGCTCAGGACGACTGCGGGCGCGTAAGCCGCGTCCGTCATCTCCTCCAGCGCTCCGATTGTGATGCGGAGGGTCCGCTCGCCGAGCTTCACGTCGCCCTTCATCACGCTTCCGCCGTGAAGGACGGCGCGCCCGCGCCTTCCATGGTGATGTCGAACCCGCTCACGCCGTCATAGGGCCCGTTGAAGGTCATGTTCGTGATGATCACCGGCACGACCCACGTCCCGACATAGGGCACGATCACCTGGACGTTGCGGATCACGTCCCCCGCAAAATCCTCGTAGAGGGACTGGATCGGCTCGATCGCCTTGCCGATCCCGTTCCCGCTGATCGACATGCTCTTCACGCCGTTGATCGAAGCACGCCAGAGGATGTCGTCGACGTCCACGTCGTCCGCCGTCGTCACGTCGATGGCGTTCCCGTTGATCGTCAGCGTCGCGCTCTGCAGCGCCCCGATCGTGGTGAACGCCTCGGTCGGCGTCGCGCCGTCGCCGCGCTTGATAAGCAGTTCCGAGCCGCGTTTCGCAGCCATGTCAGCCTCCTGGGTTTAAGAGCGCGCAGGCCGCGCGAATTAGCCGATGGTCTCGGCGTCGGGTGCGCTGAACCGGCACGTGAACCGGGTCTGCAGCGCATAGAGCGTGCGCTCGGCGATCTCGCCGACGCTGAATTGCATACCCGCAGGGCGATGCTCGATCATGCTGTCCCAGGGCGCGCCGACTGCTGTCAGAATGCGCGTCTCGATCTGGGCGGCGATGGAGTCCATCGCGTCGTCCGCGGCGTCCGTCCCGTCCCGGCCAAAAGCGATGATCGTGACGTCCACCGTGACCGTCCGGAGCGTCTCCTCCGTCCGGTCCAGCCACTCGATGGTCTCGGCCGCCGTGACGATGTTGACGGCCGGGCACTCCGCCTCGGAATAATCCCGCGCGCGGCTGGCGGAGAGCGTGACCACGCCTGTCATTCCGCCCAGCGCCGCCAGAAAGGCGTCGCGAACCTGCTTTCGCACATGCGCCATCAGGTCCGCCTCAAATCCATCACGGCCATCCCGCGCCCGTCGAAACCGGGCGCTCCGGCCAGCCAGTCAGCGCCCCCGGCGGTCACCTCCGCGCCGTCCGTCATGTCGTGAACGTCCGCCGCCCGGGCGGAGAGCCGAGCGACGTGGACCTGCCCGCTCCGGTCGAAAGCCCCGTCGCGGTCCGCTTCCCGCCGAAAGACGGCGGTGATCGTCCGCGCCTCACCGCCCACAGGCGTGATGACGACGGCCTCCCCGAAGGTCGCGGCGAACACGTCGGGGAGGCCGTCGAAGACGCTCACGATCAGATCGTCACCGCAGCCGGGGCGGCGCCAGTGAGCACAACCGAGCCCGTGGCGGAGGGGTTCGCCGCCGCCGCCGCCGCGAAGCCGATCAGGATGTTTCCGGCGGTGGTGGCCGTGGTCGCCACCGCGCCGCCGACCGCATCATCGTCCCAGTAGATCGCGGCGCCCTGCGTCCAGGCCTGCGCCGAGACCTTCGGCAGGGTAAAGACGCCGCGGCGCTGCACCTCGACATCGGCGCCGGCCGCCGCGTCATGCAGCGCGACGCCGAAGCAGACGCCGACGCGGACGCCGGCGCCGGAGACGACGCCGCCGGAAGGGGCGACGAGGGTGACGACCTCGCCCGCCTGAGTATAGTTCGTGGCCATGGGGGCCTCCTCTTGGGATCAGGGTGAAACGCCCGGCCCGAAGGCCGGGCGCGCGGTCGTCAGGCCTGCGGGTTCTTCCAGCCGCCGCGATAGTCGCTCGCGCCCAGCCCGAAGTCGTGCTCGAGCGTCAGGGACATCCCCTGCCGGCCAAACGGCTCCTCCATCCGCACTCGCGGCGCCTCGGCCCCGTTCAGATAGCCGTAGACGAAGCAGGCCGCCCCTGGCGTCGCCGGATCGGCGAAGAGATACCAGGGGTTCGCCGTCAGGTGCGCCGTGGTGACGACCTGCAGCTTGCCGACGAACGGGTTGAAGTTGCCGGCCGATTCCGCGGAGATCGGCGCGACGTGCTGCTCCGCCAGCGTCTCGTGCTGCGGCGGCACGACCAGATAGCGCGGGGCGACGTTGATCTTCTGCCCGCCCAGCGTCGTCTGCGCCCGCATCGCCGCCCGGCCCGCCGCGAGCGTGGTGACGGAGATCGCGGCGCCTGCCGAAGCGAGGTTGCCGTGGTCGGCGTGGAAGACCCGCTTTCCGTCGGAAAGCAGCGTTCCCGCCGCGTCGAAGAAGGCGTAGAATTTCGCCTCCTCGAAATGCGCGATCGAGGCGCCCTGGTCGGAGAGCACCTGGTCGATGGCGTTCAGGTCGTCGTTGACGATCATCTCCCGGCTGAGGGACATCCCGATACCGTAGGCGGAGAGCACGGCGACCTCGCGATTGTCTCCGAACGTCCCCCACTTGATTTCCCCTGCCTGGCCGACCGGCTGGAGCTGCGGGAAATCGCCCGTCCGCACCATCGGATGCGGCCGGAAGTCGTTGAAGTTCCGCTGCCGCGCCAGCATGCGGTAGGTCGGCTCCTGCCGCTGGTAGCGCTCCAGAAGCCCCTTGTTCAGGGCGTTCTCGAAGATGCCCACGAAGTCGGAGGTCGTGTGGAACGCCGCCATCATCACCCGCTCGCGGTCGGCGTAGCGGATCAGCGAGCCGTCATGGCCGACGGCCTCGGCCGCCATCTCGACGATCCCCTTCGCCATAAAGGGCTTCGCCCGGTCATCTTCCGGCGCCGCGCGGTTGATCCGGGCGACGAGCGCGGCGGACATGCCCGCCCGCATCGTCTCCCGCTCGTCCCGCAGGATGCGCGGCGTGGGGCGCGGCGCGTAGCCGGATTCGCGGCTCCCGGAGGCGTCGGCCCACATGTCGATGATCTTGGCGCGGGCCTGATCGACGCTGAGGCCCTCCGCGATCATCGCCGTCGCCGCATCCGGGTCCAGCCCCGCCTTCCGCACCGCCGCCATGATCGCCGCGCTGCGCTCGCGCTCCGCCTTCACGGCGGCGGCGGACGCCGCCTCCGCGGCCCTGGTCATGTCGGCGGCGGTCATCGTCACCCCGCCTTCCAACGCGGCGCCGTCGTTCTCGTTGTGCGACGTCGGGGTCGTCCCGCCCGCCTTGTCCTTCTCTTTGTCGGTCATCGCGACCTCCTTCTGCTTGGCGGCGGGCGAAGCCGCCGGTGAAGGGCGCAGACCATCTGCGCCCCATTTCTGACGCGCCGCCATCGCCACGAGGCGATCCGGCGCGGATGCGTAAAGCTGATAGGGAAAGGCCATGGCCGCGGCGCGGACCTCGCGCTCCCGTGCCTCGACGCGGTCGGCGAAGCCGCGCTCGACGGCCGCTTCCGGCCCCATCCACACCTCTGCGCGCATGATCTCCCGCGCCTCCTCGGCGGTGATCCCGGCGCGCCGCGCGTAGACGCCGGCGTATGTGTCGGCGATGGCGTTCAGCGCGTCCGCCTGCCTCTGGTGATCCTCCGCCGTCCCCCGCGTGAAGGCGGAGGGATCGTGGATCATCATCAGCGCGCCTTCCGCCATAACGATCTCGTCGCCCGCCATCGCGATCAGCGACGCGGCGGAGGCCGCGACGCCCTCGACGATCATGATCACCCGCCCCGGCAGGCCGGAGAGGACGGCGTGGATCGCCGCGCCTTCCATCGGGTCGCCGCCGCCCGAATTGATCCGCACCGTCAGGTCGCCGGAACGCCCGGAGACGAGGTCGCGCACGTCGGCGGCCTGCAGCCCGTCATCGTCCCAGAAGTCGAGCCCGACGGGCCCGTGCAGCAGCAGCTCACCGCTCGCGAGTTTCGCTTTCATCCTCGATCTCCGTGATTGGGCGATCCTCCGCCCGGGTCGCTCCGGCGCCGCCGCTCTTCGGGCGCCGCCCGTCGCTGTCGAAACCGAGGCCGAGCCGGTCGGCCTCCTTGTTGTCCGCCGCGATCTCCGCCGTCACCGTCTCGGGGTCGTAGCCGAGAGAGCGGATCACGCTGGAGCGGGACTGGAAGCCAAGGCGCACCGCCTCGCCCATCGCCGGCAGCTCCTTCGTGGGGTCCACCAGAACCCGACGCGGCGGCGTCCACGCGAGGCGCGGGCGCCGCGGCAGCCCGTCCGTCATCTCCCACGCATCGAGGAACCAGTCGGCGAGCCGGTCCATCATCACCGGCACGGCCAGCAGGTGCTGCCAGTCGGAAATGTTCCGGTCCATCTCCATCCGGCCCATCCGGGCGGAGGAGAAGTTGACGGTCGAAAGGTCGCCGGTCAGCGCCTCGTAGGTGATTCCGAGCCCCGCCGCGACCTCGCGCGCCACCCCGCGCGAGAAGTCGGCGTAGCCGTCCACGCCCGGCGGCTCGGCGAAGACAATGCTCTCCCCGGGCGTAAGCCGCTGGATCAGCCCCGGCGCCAGCTTGGTCGCGATGTCGCGCGGGTCCGGGTCCGTCGCGTTCGGATCGTCCTCCAGCGAGGTGCGGAAGGCGGAGAAACACGCCGCCACCTTCTGCCGCATCAGGTGCGCGTCCTGGTAATCGGCGAGGTCCTGCAGCCGCAGCGCCACCGGCGCGAACCAGGTCACGCCGCGCATCTGCCCCGGACGGTCCTGCCGGTAGAGATGGATCACCTCGGAGGCCGGCACGCGGTCGGAGATCAGCCGGTTGCGGAACGACCGCCCGGAGACGGAGGAGCCGGGATGGTCGCGGAAGAGGTGATAGGCGATCCGTCGGCCGAGCGCGTCGTATTCGATCCCCTCGCGGATGTAGTTCTCCGTCCCGCCGACGCGCCCGTACTTCGCCGTGTCGAGATGGTCCGATTCGAGCAGCTGGAGCTGAAACGGCAGCGGCAGCTTGTCCTCCGCCCGCCGCCGCCGCCTCCGGATCAGCGCCTCGCCGCTTTCCACCATCGCCCCGAAGGCGAGCTTCTGCAGACCGTAGAGATTGCAGCGCCCGTCCGCGTCTATGGCCGTCGTGTCAAGATGCGCCCTGATCAGCTCCAGCCCACGCGCCTTGACCCGCTGGGAAGCGCCCTGCACCGCGGGAATGATCCCGTCGCCGATCACGTTCGCGACGATCACCGCCTTGCCCCGCGTCGCGAAGGGCGTGTTCCGCACCATGTCGCGGGAGACCTGCGCGAGGCGGGAGCGCTTCCCCGCCGCTCCGTCCGCGTCCGAAGCGGACGGTCGCCAGCTCTGTCCCCGCCGCCCGCTCGTCGCGGCGTCGTAATTCATGATCGCCCGCCCCGCGCTCTGCGCCCGGAGCCGGGACAGCGCAAAGGAGGGCGCGACGCTCAGGAGCGCGCGGTCGAACCAGCTTGACGAGGTCATGGGTCGGTCAGACGCCCTTCGTGAAGGTCGGGTAGGTTTGCCCGGTCGACGTCGAGCCGTAGACCTGCCGCTTCATGTCCTGCAGGATCGCCCGCATCTCGGCGAGCGAGCGGTAAGTGACGGATTCCCCGTTGTACTCGACGGAGCGAACCCCGCGCCGAATCGCGCTCTCCAGCGCATCGACCTCAGCCTGCGTCGCGGCGGCCATGACCCTCTCCTCTCACAACCAGCTCGGCGGCGGGCTGAAACCCGAGTGCACCGGACCCGGGGTCGGGAGCGCCCCCGCCGGCTCCGCCGCCGGCTTCGGCGTCGGACTCCGCCGCTGATCCCCCGGCGAATCCTCCGGCGTCAGCGCCGCCTCCACCCGCTCCGCCGCGCCGGGCCCGGCCTTCCGCATGGCGAGCGGGATACTCTTCATCGCCGCCATCGCGTAGACCCGGCAGTCCGTCGCCTCGTTCCGCCGGCCCTTCATCACCGTCCAGACCGTGTAGGGCCGCCCGTGCCGGAACCGTGTCTCGCGCTGCTCGGCCGTCGCCTGGCGCATCCATTCGGCGTCGTAGCCGAGATCCTCGCTCGCCGGCAGGCGGCAGGCCCCGTCGCCCTCCTCGATCTTCCAGCGGGCGTAGACCGCGTCCTTCGCCGTATCGACGCCGACGAGGAACACCCGGTCTCGGTTCCGCGCCTTCGACATCCGCGGCGGCCAGACCGGCTTGCCCTGCCCCCCCACGCCCTTGATGGCATAGACCCGCCGCCGGAACCTGGAGCGGCAGAAACCATGCACCGCCGCCGCATGATGCCCGCCGCTGTCCACCGCCGCCGCCGCGACCCGGATCGTCCGCCCGCCCTCCGTGCTCATCTCGTCCAGCAGCAGCGCGTCAAGCTCGCTCCAGACCGTCTCCTGCGCCGGGTCGCCGTGCAGCACGACATAGCGCACGCCCCATGATCGCTCCCCCGGCCCCCAGGCGACGATCTCGACCTCGAGCCGGTCGTCCTGCGTGTCGACGCCCGCTGTCGCGAAGAGCACGTCTTCCGGCAGGCTGTCGGGCCCGTAGACCTCCACGAGGTCTTCCAGCCGGCCGGAGGCGACGCGCTCGCCCTTGTCCTCCCAGGTCTCCCCGAGCGCGGTGTTGACGAACACCCGGAGCCGTTCCGGGCTTCCCGAGGCGTCGATGAAGCTTTCGACCGTGTCGGAGAGCTTCACCCACGGCGAGATCAACTCGTTCATGTGGAACCCGGCGATACCCCGGAACGGCAGCGCCGCCCGCCATTCCCCCTTTGAGATCGCGCGCCAGCGCGCGCCGTCGCTCCAGAGCGAGCCGCATTCCTCGCAGGCGTATTCGGCGGACTCGGGATAATGCTTCAGCGTCTTGCCAAGCAGGTCCTGATCCCGCCGCCACCGCACGTTCGCCCATTTCAGCACCTGCGCGTGCCCGCAATCCGGGCAGGGCACGTGGAATCGGCGCTGGTCGCTCTCGTGATAGGCCGCCTCGATGCGCGAGGCCCCCTTCACCGTCGGGGTCGAGACCATCACCCGCTTCCGGTTCCAGAAGGTCGTCGTCCGCTTCGTCGCCAGCGTGACCGGGTCGCCCTCCGCGCCCGCCGTGACCGGATAGCGGTCCACCTCGTCCGCCAGCAGCACCCGGATCGGTCGGGAAGCGAGAGAGGCCGGCGAGTTCGCGCCGGCGATGGTGATGTGCCCGCCGGCGAAGCTTTTGTGCAGGAGCGTGTTGCCGCTGTCCCGCGTTCTCGCGTCCTTCACCCGCCCCTTCAACGCCGGCGTGTCCCGCAGCATCGGAGCCAGCCGATCCTTCGACCAGGTCTGCGCCATCTCCAACGTCGGCTGCAGGACGAGGATCGGCGACGGGTCCTGGTCGACGAAGAAGCCGACGATGTTGTTCACGATCTCCGTCTTGCCGACCTGCGCGGAGGACATCACGACGACCGTGTGCGTCTGCGCGTCGCTCGCCGCGTCCATGATCCCGCGCTGGTATTCGGCGCGGGCTGTGTTCCAGCGACCGGGCTCGGCGCTTGCTTCGGGGGAAAGCCGGCGATGCGCGTCAGCCCACGCGCTGATCGAGAGGTCGGGCGGCGGCGTCAGCGCCCGCCACCACATTCTGGTCATCGCCGCCCAGTTTTTCGACATCCGTCTCTGCCAGCTCCCCGAGAACGTCAATGATCGCCGCCCTGATGACTGCCTCCGCCTCGGCCGGGCTTGCCGCCTGAACCGCCATCGCCGCCGCCTTGACCGGGATCGCCAGGAGCCGGGATCTGACGCGCGCGAAGGCGCTTGTCACCGCCGCGTCCACGTCGCCGCGGATCAACAGCTCGCCGCGGCGGACCTCGTTCTCCATCTCGATCCGGTCGGCCTGCTCCTTGGCGAGTCGCGCCCGCTCGTTCACGAGCCCGCTCTCCCCGTCGTCGCCCTGCCGCCCCGCCGCCTGCTCGCGCAGCCGCGCGCAGTAGGCCTGGACCGCGTCGGGCAGCGCATACTTGCCGCGCCCGTTGTCAGGGATCACCCCGGCGTCGCGCAGCTCCCGCACACGTCGCTCCGATATCCCGACAAGCTCGCCGAGCTTGATCCCCGTCATCACATACCGCGGCGCATCGCCCATTTTCCGGAACCCCTTGACGCAGAGACGATGGACGAACCCGCCGCCCCGAGCTACGATCCGGCGGCGGAATCCCCTAGCAACCCCCTGATTCTAAACAACTAACAAGGTTCGAATATACC
>Ga0210043_1000628_pt1 | contig 36671 bp, 49 predicted proteins | sample CryGeymet201501t_FD_183990 | JGI IMG/M metagenome (GOLD analysis project Ga0210043, IMG submission 183990) | Groundwater microbial communities from Crystal Geyser aquifers in Utah, USA - Crystal Geyser metaG 2015-01t (SPAdes) (version 2) | ecosystem: Environmental > Aquatic > Deep subsurface >... | reverse complement strand
CTCAAGACAACCTATCAGCAGCATGGTCAGCATGGTCAGCATGGTCAGCATGGTCAGCATGGTCAGCATGGTCAGCATGGTCAGCATGGTCAGCATGGTCAGCATGGTCAGCATGGTCAGCATGGTCAGCAGCATGGTCAGCAATGAAAGAAATGACCAATGAGCTGTCAGAATTATTCAAACGCTGGGAGCAAGCGATATGAAAAACTAAGCCAGAATCAGTCGAAGAATTCTTAGCCCGCGGTGGCAAAATCACTAAAGTCCATGAAGACGAAAGTGCTATTGACCCAAAGGCGTTGAGAGCTAAGCTTAAAGGAGGTGATCTCAGTAGTGATAGTGATAGTGACTACACCGATATGAGGATGCGCGAAGCCGAGAACCTCGGTGTCCTTGATAACCCAAGTTTAAAGTTGTAGTGGTCATGGGTGCTTTCATTTACGATATCACGTATATTGATGGCACCTTAGTTGTCCATGAGACAATCGTGGCGGATTCAGTCGTTGAGGCTGTAGAGAAGTTTAACCTAACTCTAATTTCTGGGTACGTGGACATTCTAGGTGTCTTGGAATTAGATCTTCCAGCGGTGATGAAGCAACAGGCTATGTAATTGTAACACCAAATTTACAAGTAGATTGAACTATATTAAAGTACTAACCAGCTGAGGGAATACCTGAGGCATCACTTAACTAACGAGGAAAGAATCATGGTAGATTTAGAAAAGATCCAAACTGTCATTGAAGCTGAAGTGGAAAAGGCAATCACTGCTGAGCGCAAGCGTGTCATCGCCGCCATTACAACAAGTCATAAAGATTTGCTTGAAGTAATTAAGTCAGGTGAAGCCGAAGAAGCAGAGCCAGCCAAAAAAGCTCCGGCTAAGAAAGAACCGGCAGCTAAGAAGGAAGCACCTGCGAAAAAAGCTCCAGCTAAGAAGGAAGCTGAAAAGCCTGCAGAGTCTGAAGAAGCAGAAGGTTACGACATCACTGAAGTTGACGATGAAGAAGTTGCGGCGTCTGAATATGCTGATGATAAGGTCGCGGATCTGAAGAAAGAATGTAAAGAGCGTGAGCTTGTTATCCCCAAAGGCTACTCGCGTGAAGACATTATCAAACTCCTTATTCTTGATGACGAAGCGAACGAAGAATAAGAATACATCAACCTAAGTAAAGGCTTCTTAATAGAGGCCTTTCTTTTTCCCCTCACCAAAACTAAGGAATTACGGGATGGCGAAAAATAACCCATTCACAGTCCTGAGCCTTCCTGCTGAGTCGACATCTGACCAAGTTATTGCGAGATGGCGAGAGCTTGCTAGTACGCACCATCCAGATAAGGGCGGAGATCCTATCGCCTTCGACGTGTTCCGCAAAGCGTACAAGGAGGCTTTAGAGATCTCTAAAATCCCGGTTCCGTGCCTTGACTGCAATGGGTCTGGTAAGAAAGATCTTAAAGAAGGTTGGAGCTTCTATTCTGTTAAGGTTCGATGCACTAAGTGCCATGGTAAAGGCTTGATCTACGCGAGGCCTTCATCGTGAGAGAAGTTTACGCATCAAGCTACTTAGAGCTCAGAAGTAAGTACCCTAAGGCCTACGCAATACGACGAAGTAATGGCGGTTGGGTTGGAATTATAGACGAGGTTAAGAAATGAGACCAATGTTAGCAGAGAAGACTGACGGTAAGGATCTTAGATACCCGTGCCTATGCAGTCCTAAACTAGATGGAGTTAGAGCTTTGGTGGTAGACTCTGTCGTTCTGAGTAGATCGCTTGAACCTATCCCCAATAAGCACGTGCAGGAGTTGTTCGGACATGCGAAGTTTAACGGGTTGGATGGAGAGCTTATTGTCGGTGACGTCACCGATAAGAAAGTTTTCCAGGTATCTCAGTCAGGAGTTATGAGCCATGACGGGAAGCCTGAGGTCACGTTCTTCGTGTTCGATGACTTCACCCATGATACTACGTTTAAAAGGCGGTTAGCTAGGTCTAAGAACAGGGCAGTGGCCCTTGATCATGTGCATGCAGTTCCCCATGTGACTGTGCGCGACTACGATCAGCTTATAGCGATGGAGAACACTGTTGTCGAGAATGGGTACGAAGGATTGATGATACGTGATCCAGATGGAATGTACAAGCACGGGCGGTCTACTTTAAACCAAGGCTGGTTGCTGAAGCTTAAACGGTTTGAGGATAGCGAAGCTAAGATCTTAGAAGTCGTTGAACTTATGCGGAACACCAACGAAGCTAAGATCAACGCGCTTGGTTATACAGAACGAAGCTCTAAGAGATCTGGTAAGAAAGGAGCTGAGATGCTCGGGTCAATTAAGGTCTTTGATACTAAAACAGGTGTTGAATTCTCCATAGGCACAGGATTTACTGAGGGGCTACGTAAGAAATTATGGAGCCTTCGTGAGACACTACCTGGGCAATTAGTCAAGTATCGGTACCAAGCCAGTGGGATGAAAGATAAACCAAGGTTCCCGTCGTTCCTCGGCTTTAGAGACAGGAGAGATACATGAGCAACTTCACTGATGCAGAAAGATTAGACGCCATTGGAGAACTTGGGCTGTGCTTAGTCGCTCATGACATCTTTGAAGATGGCAAGTGGCATAGATTCTGGATGTGTCAAGCTGGTATGGAGGCAGAGCAAGGTGTTGCGTCACGTGACATTAGATCAGCTATTGACAACGCTGTTATGCTCATCCAAGCGTCAGAATCTTCGAAGCATTGAAAGTAGGTGTTTACAAACTAGGCGTAAAAGATTAAAGTATAACTTCTGAAATACAAATAGGAGGCCTCATGGCTACTGCAAAGAAATTCAAATTCCCACGTACTATGGGCAAGTGTGCCGACAAGCTCTATGAGCTTCGTCAACAAAGGCTAGAAGCACAGAAGGTTGCTTCAGAGATTGAGGCAGAGGAGAAAGCTCTTAAGGCTCATATAATCGATAACCTTCCTAAGTCTAATGCCTCTGGTGTCCAGGGTAAGACTGCGCGCGTGACTGTTGTGACAAGAGAGGAACCACAAGTTAAGGACGAGGAAGCTTTCCGTAAGTTTCTCAATCGTAGTAAGCGGTTTGACCTCGCGTACAAGCTTCGCCCATCAGGTCCTGCAATCCGAGAGCTGTGGGAAGAAGGTAAGGATGTTCCAGGTGTAGAGAAGTTTAACGTTGTAACAATATCGATGAATAAGGTTTAGGAAGACTACGACCAAGGATAAGCTGGGGTCAGCAACAAGTAACTAGTAACTAAGTTTGGAGATTACGAAAATGGCACGAAGAAATAAATCAACTGAAGTGGCAACATGGGATGCGGAACTGGCTAAGCAAGCCGAGATTGCAGCAGGACTAGAAGCTAGTACTGGAGGAGGTCAATTCTTCTCAACACGTGGTGGTCAACTATCTTGGCAGGATTCCCCATTGCCCAACAACGAAATGATAGTTATCGTCCTCGATACTATCTTTGAGAACGTCTTTTACGAAGGGCGGTATGATCCTGATACTCCTCAAGGTCCTACGTGCTTTGCATTTGCACGCGAAGAAGATGAACTGGCTCCTCATATTATAGTGAAGGACGCGGGACAAGCACAGTCTTTAGACGGTTGCAAGAACTGTGAGCATAACGAGTGGGGTTCAGCGGATACTGGTAAAGGCAAAGCATGTCGTAACACGCGCCGAGTGGCTATGATCCCAGCTGGTCAAATCAGCCGATCCGGTGAGGTTGAAGTCTTTGAAGATGAGGACCATTACGCCTCAACAACAGTCGGATTCATGAAGCTACCAGTCACGTCGGTCAAAGGCTATGCTAACTACGTTAAGCAAGTAGCAGGCGCTTTAAAACGACCTCCGTTTGGTATCATCACGCGTGTAGCTGTAGTGCCGGATGCTAAGACTCAGTTCAAGGTAATATTCGAACCTATTGAAAAGGTCAGTGATGACCTAATGTCTGCTATCATGGAGCGTCGTGAAGAAGTTATGGCGACAATCGATTTCCCGTACCAGTTAGACAGCGACGATGAACCAGCTCAGAAGAAAGTGCGTGGGTCTACTAGAGCCACTGCGCGAAGTACTCATGGTGCGTCTCGTCGTAAATACTAATCTTATAAGGGCCTGGTGGCGCAAGCTGCCGGGTTAGTCTATGAAAAAAGAAGTTGATAACCCAGCCCTGAAAACTTGGATAAATCTTAACGAGGCTTTGAGAAGTGCTTGCGAAAAAGACTGTAAGGCTCTATTAAATGAGGAGCTTGATGGACGCAGGCGCAGGCAGTTCTTAAAGCGCATTCATAGCCGCTTGAATAAAGTCAGAGCTGATCGCGAGCGCAAAGAACTGGGAGCAGAGTAATGAAGCACCCGAAGCCTATCACCATCGACTTTGAGACCTTTGGAATAGAAGGGCGCCCTAAATATCCCCCTATACCAGTTGGTGTCGCCATCAAGAAGCCGGGGCGTAAGTCTAAATACTACGCGTTTGGTCATCCTACAGAGAACAACTGCTCATGGGACGATGCCGTCAAAGCTGTGGCAGGAGCTTACGAGTGCAAGGACGGCGTTCTTTTCCAGAACGGGAAATTCGACGTTGACGTTGCAGAACATTGGTTTGGCCTTAAACCTCCTTCTTGGGATCTTATACACGACACTATGCTTCTTCTGTTCCTAGAAGATCCTCACCAACGAGAATTAGGATTGAAAGAAGCTTCCGAGCGCCTGTTAGACTGGCCTCCAGAAGAGCAAGATGCAGTATGCGACTATTTGCTTACTAACCAGCCTATTCCCAAAGTTAAGATTAGTAAGTCTAAAAGCAGCGAACATTACTTTGGTAGGTACCTATGCTACGCACCAGGGAAGCTGGTAGGAAGGTACGCTTGCGGTGACGTGGATAGAACTGATGCCATGTTCAATCTTCTTTATCCTAGAACATTAGAGCGGGGCATGCTTGAGCCTTACGATCGTGAGAGACGGCTGATGCCTATCCTCCTTGAGATGGAAAGGCAAGGACTTCCAGTTGACCTAGATAGACTTCGCAGTGACGTTGAGATGTACGACGGGTGGAGAGTCAAGCTGGACGAGTGGCTTATTACTAGACTTGGTTGTGATCCTAATATCAACTTCAATTCTGGCCAGCAACTGTTTGAGGCTATGTTAACTGCTGGGCTGGTTGATGAGAGTAAAGCTCCATTGACACCTACCGGCAAGCACCAAACTAGTAAAGAAGCTTTGCTCGTCGCTGTTACAGATAGTCAACTACTGTCAGTCCTGAAGTACAGGTCTCAGATTAATACCTGTTTGAACACGTTCATGATCCCATGGTTGAAAACGGCTGAGATGTCTGGCGGGTTAATTTTTACTAACTGGAATCAGGTCAGAGCCCCTAAAGGAGCAGACAACTCAGGGACACGTACTGGGAGACTGTCGTCTACGCCTAACTTTCAAAATATACCTAACAAGTTTAAGGCCATATTTAAGCACGACGAATCTGATCGTAAGAAGCGTAAGCTCTTGCCACCATCACCGTTTAAAGATCTTCCGCCACTGCCTAAGGTGAGGAGCTATATCACTCCGTTTGAGGATGAAGTCTTAATCGACCGAGATTACAGTCAGCAAGAACCTCGGATCTTAGCGCATTTCGATGGTGGCTCTCTCATGGAGAAGTACTTAGAAAACAAGTGGATCGATTTCCACGATTACGCCAAAGCAGAGCTTGAGAAAATGGGCAAGTTCTATGACCGTAAGCCAGTTAAGAACACGAATCTAGGCCTGATCTATGGCATGGGTGTAGGTAAGTTAGCAGAGCGTAATGAGATGTCTGTGGCTGAATCTAGTGAGTTAAAGAAGGCTATTCTACTGCTCTACCCAGGGCTTAAAGAGATGTACAAGGACATGAAGGTAAGAGCTGCGTCTAAGATACCCATTCGTACATGGGGAGGTCGCGAGTATTACTGTGAAGAACCTAAGATAGTCCAAGGCAGGTTAAGGAGCTTTGATTATAAGCTTGTGAACGTACTGATTCAAGGATCTGCTGCGGACTGCACTAAGGAAGCCATCATCAGGTTCCATGGGGCTAAGAAACCTCAGTGGAAAATACTAGTAAACGTGCATGACCAGATCACAGTATCTGTGCCCAAGAAAGATGTGGCAGAAGCTATGGAAGTTTTGCGGGAGACTATGGAGTCTGTTGAGTTTGACGTGCCAATTTTAAGCGAGGGTGATACTTCATCCACCAACTGGGGTGAGCTAAAGCCCTACGATGTCAAAGGAGAGTTAGTGTGAACGCACCTCGTAATGCTTACAAGCCCTGGTCTGATTCTGGCCTCAGAAAGTTAGTATGCCTATTTGACGCGGGCCGAAATCTTACGGAGTTGGCAGAAGAGTTTGGGCGCACCGAGAACGCTATAGTCAATAGACTTGAAAAGCTTAACTTAATAACTGTATGCTATCCGCGCGTCTTTCGTAAAGATTCTGCGTGGCACGTATTCGATAACCCGGAGGAAACCTAATGAGCAAGATACCGATACAACAAATTACCGCGTGGTCGTTTAGTCGATACTCAACGTACAAACAATGCCCTCTAAAGGCGAAGTTCCAGTTCATCGATAAGATCAAGGAGCCAGGTAACGAAGCCATGCAGCGCGGCGCTAAGGTCCATGATGATGCCGAAGCTTTTATCAAGGGCAAGATTAAAGTGATGCCCCAAGAGCTTAAGAAGTTCTCAAAGTTGTTCCGACGCCTTAAGAAGCGGTACCAGTCTCCCATCAACGGGATGGTAGTAGAAGATACGTGGGCGTTCACCAAAGACTGGGACGAGACTACGTGGAATGACTGGGCTAACTGTTGGGTACGCATTAAGTTGGACTGCGCGGAGCACGAAGGTGATACCACTCTCATCATACGCGACTGGAAGACCGGTAAATTTCGCCCCGAGAAGAACGATGAGTACATCGAACAGTTGGAACTCTATGCTCTTGCGGCTCTGCTGCTGTTCGAGCATATTGAGGTGGTAAGACCTTGCCTTGAGTACTTAGACCAAGGTTTTACGTACCCAGAGGAAGACAGTAAAGATGAGGAGTTTCTGACGTTCACGCGAGCAGATATTCCCAAGCTCCAAGAGCGCTGGGAGGGTAGAGTGAAGCCTATGTTGAACGATAAGGCCTTTGCGCCACGACCTAATAATCTATGCAACTGGTGCTTCTTTCGTAAAGCGAACGCTGTCAATGGCGGTGGTCAATGTAAATTTTGAGGTGGTTATGGATACTAATGCAATGCTGACTTGCTTACTAATGATAATCGTATTGCGACTAATCGTAAAAGGACGGCTTTAGACACATAACCCTGCATTTTGTGGCTTGCGAGAACGAAGGAGAATAAGTATGACATGGTTAAAAGATAGCAACACGCACTGTAATAAGCCGAGCCACGATAAAAGCAAGCCCGGTCAAGAGCGTGTTGTCATGTTTGTTTATGACAAAAACGGAATTCCAATTTACCCTGGCGATACCTTAAAGTGTTTCATTTTATTGGTGCAAGAAGAAGAAGAAGAAGAAAGCATTACGTGTATAAGTTTGTTGAAAGAGTAGAAGGTAAATTTTTAGTTGTAAGCCATCTTTCAACTAACCGCGATGATTGCTACAGGATTTTCGTTGATAACAGTCAAAGCGATGATATTGAAATTGTTCAGGGCTATGGCGGCGTCCCGGTCGGCTTAAACTTCACAGACAGATTAAGAAGGCAATGAATGAACAAAAACGGAACTGGAATAGGCATTTTAAGATCTGACTTAGAGCGCAACCCGGAGCTCGACCGGATGCGTGAGGGGTAACATACTAATTTTGAGGAACCGCTATGAAAAACGTTATGATTGATTTGGAAACACTCGGGACTTCTGCCGGGTGCGTAATACTATCTATTGGGGCTGTGATGTTTGACCACGACTCTGATGATCTAGGGGACGAGTTCTACTGTGTAGTGAATACCGGTTCATGCCTAGCAGCTGGACTGCGCGCTACTCAGGACACACTAGACTGGTGGAACAAGCAGTCAGTTGAGGCTAAGGAAGTACTGCTTCACGCAGAAGAAGGTGGATTCCCGCTCACTGAGGCTATGCAGAAGCTGACAGACTTTCTTGCAGTATCTGGCCTTAAGCAAGTTAGAGTCTGGGGCAACGGTGCTGACTTTGATAACGCCATCTTGGTGTCGTGCTACGAGGCTGCTAATCAGAGCACTCCTTGGACCCCGTGGAACAACCGCTGCTACCGTACGCTTAAGAACCTATACCCGACTATCAAGCTTACGCGAGAAGGTACTTATCACAACGCGCTTGACGACGCAAAGACGCAAGCCAAGCATGCGATTCAACTACTGAGAGAACACCATGGCCGTAGTCAAAAAACAAACGAACCCCGTAGAAAGCGAGGTAGAGCAGGAAGCTTGTAGATTAGTTTGGCAGTACTTAGGAATTGAAGGATCTAAACTAAGGATAATAGGCGATACTGGGTACCCAGATAGAATATTCTGGATCCCCGGTGGGTGTCCTCTGCTTATTGAGTTCAAACGGCCTGGAGAAGAACCCAGGGTAAAGCAAATACAGACCCATGGGCAACTTCGTGGGTTAGGATACAAGGTGGAAGTTCATGAGAATGCGATTGACGCGTTTGAAGCCGTTATCAACGCCGTGGAAACCCCACGACTACCAAAAGAAAGCCGTAAAATTCTTGCTAGAGCACGCCGCCGCTGCGCTATTCTTAGATCCAGGTCTCGGTAAGACATCTATTACGTTGGCTGCTATTAAGGTCCTTAAGGAGAAGAAGATCCTCAGCAAGGTGCTGCTAGTTGCACCGTTAAGAGTCTGCCATTCTGTATGGCCTAAAGAGATCACGAAGTGGCAGGACTTTGAAAGACTCAAGGTTGTTGTTCTTCATGGTCCACGCAAAGAAGAGCTATTAGACGAGGAAGCTGACATCTATGTCATCAACCCTGAAGGTATCGATTGGCTGTTGCAAGTTCAGAAGTCTAAGACTCCCAGTGGGAAGACTCGAGTCAATGTAGACATGAGAAGATGGAAGTCACTAGGGTTTGATACTTTAGTCATCGATGAGCTTTCTAAGTTTAAACATACGAACACCAACAGGTTTAAGTCGATAAAGCTGATACTACACACGTTCTCCAGACGTTGGGGATTGACAGGTTCTCCTGCATCAAATGGACTCATGGATCTGTTCGGGCAGTGCTATATCTTAGACCAAGGGCGAACTCTCGGGCAGTACGTCACCCAGTACAGAATGACCTATTTTGATCAAGGTTACGACGGTTTTAGTTGGACACTTAAGGATGGGGCAGATGAGGCTATTTATGAGAGGCTTAGACCTCTTGTCCTGAGGATGGGAGACGAATTGCTTGACATGCCTCAACTTGTTGAGAACAATATTAAGGTCACATTACCAGACAAGGCGGCTAAGATTTACACCGAGGTAGAAGATGACCTTGTTTCTAAGATTGAGGAAGGTCTCATCACTGCCAAGACTGCAGGAGCTGCAAGCATGAAGTGCCGCCAAGTAGCGAATGGTGGGATATACTTAGACGCGGAAGTTGAGGCGCTTATAAAACTTCCTACTGGGAAGCGTAAATGGGTTGACCTTCATGAAGCGAAGCTTGATGCTTTAAGTGAACTTGTAGAGGAGTTGCAAGGTTCGCCCTTACTCGTAGCCTATGACTTCCAACACGATCTTGAGAGAATCAAGAAGAGGTTTGGTAAAGATGTCCCGTATATCGGTGGCGGGGTATCAACCGCCCGCGCTACTGAACTCGAGAAAGCGTGGAACCGTGGTGAGTTACCGATACTATTCGGGCATCCTCAATCTATGGGGCACGGTCTGAACCTACAAGAATGCGGTCATCATATAGCGTGGCACTCACTTACTTGGGACTTCGAGCTTTATGACCAGTTTAATCGTAGAGTACGCCGTCAAGGTAATAAGTCGAAGAGAGTCTTTGTTCACCATATCATTGCCGAAGGTACCATAGACGAGGTTATTTTAATGGCATTGAAGATGAAGCGTCGTGGCCAGAACGCTCTATTCTCAGCCTTGAAGAAAATGAGGTAAGTTGTAATTAGGTGTTTACAACACAGTAGAGATAGATTAGAATGGCCTTGAGATCAACAAAACCTTGCTGAGGAATTACGAATATGAAAACTTTCACGCCTAGTGAACTTGAGGCTCTTACCGGGCCTCAGTTAGTCTCTGCCTATAATGAATATGCAGAATTCCTGGGAGAGCCGGTAGTAAAGAAATTCTCGACAAAACCTATAGGCCAGAAGAGAACTTGGGACCTTATGGCGAAGGCTGTTCGTAAGTGTGACAGCATACAGGAAGAGATCCGAGCTAAAAAGTCTGTTCAGGTACAAGTTAAGGCCAAGCCAAAGAAAGCCGCCAAGAAGAAGCCAGTTAAGGCAGATAAAGAACCTACTATCTCCGATCTTTGTAGAAACATGATCCTCGATGGGGCAACTAACGATGAGATCTTTAAAGCCCTTCAAGCGAAGTACGGCGAAGAACGTTTCAACGAAGATAAGAAGCACTACCCTGCATGGTACCGGTGCGAGCTGCGTCGCAAGCGTGAGCTCCCTCCAGCCTTTGACCCGCAAACTGCAGCGGATAACATTGTTCGTAGATTTGAGGATTAGCATGGATAACTCAACAAAATTACAGGCATTGTATTGCGCAGCAGTATTCGTACTACTCATATTCGCCGCTGTAGGGGACCTCGCCTTTAAGGACGAGATCGTTGAAGAAGAGCACTATTGTAAGATGGTCGCACTTTGGAATAGCGATAAACACTTGCCACCTGAAGAGCGGTCCGGCTGGCCTCCATACAAAGGGGAATGCCATGGCAGTGAGTAATAAAGATACTATTGAGATTAAAGAGCTCACTGTTATGGACGGCCGTAAGCCATTGAAGCGGTTTGACTTGATGATTGACAGGTGCCGTCGAGCTTCAGTTGAGGAGCACCGCAATGGCAGAATTACCATGCGCTTCGACCCTACCGGATCTTTCGACTACCAAGAGGCCAAAGTCTGGCTACAAGGACTACTGGAACTATCCGTGCATGCTGAAATATTAATCAAGGAGAAAGGGAAATGAGAAGGAAAATGAGAAACAAGCTTGATCATAGAAGAAATAACCGACCACAGGTAGAAGCTTTCTGGGATTCACAGCGGCGTATCTGTCTGATGGTTGACAAACTAGATGGCGGCATAGTAAAATTTATATCCATGGACATAGCAGATGGGTTCCAAGTAAGCGAAACATTTGAGCAGTCGTTTTACCAACGGTACTCGGAAATTAGTGGATTCCCAGTCGATAAAGTTGCCCAGCTATATGTTAACTACGCAACTGCTGTTGGTGCCTCTGAAGATGTGGTGATGTATTTAGAAAGGATAGTTAGTATTACTAATGAGGACAAAGAAAAGATGCTAAGTAGATTGATAAGTCTGCCAAAAAAGGTTGCTAAAGAAGTTGAGAAGGCTGTTGTGAGATCTAGGCGTAAGGCCAAGAAGCCGGTTGCGGCTCCGCCTGTAGACGGGGCAGAGTATAAGTCGGCATCCCAAATGTTCCAAGATCTTATCATGTCAGGCAAGCTTACAGACAACGAGATCTTCGAGCAGGTAAAAGAAGCTTTCGGGCTTGACGAGAAAAAGCGCGGGTACGTAAACTGGTACCGTAACAACCTTAAGAAGAAAGGCGAAAACCCACCAGAGGCTAGATAGGAGAACCTTATGCCGATAACACGAAAGTCTAAACGAGGTAGTAATGAATTCGATACTACACAACTTAAAATTAACGGCCATGGGAAGACTTTGCACAGAGATTACTCTGCGCATTTCTTCCGTTGGTCATTCGCTCGTCGCTTCATAACCCCTAAAGACTCAGTCTTAGAAGTAGGGTGCGGCGAAGAGAAGCCGTTAAGCAAGATCCTGACTGGCGGAGCTGCAGCGCATGTTGACCGCTACGTGGGTGTTGATCTTAACAAGCTTAAAGAGTCAAAGAGCCAGCGCCTTGACTTTTACGGTGAGTTCGACTTTACTACTCGCCATAAAGAACTGGTTGACAAGCACGGGTTGTTTGACGTAGTAGTGCACTTTGAAGTTATCGAGCACATGCCAGTTGAAGCAGGGCGGAAGCTTCTTAGAGCTTCGCTCGCTTGTTTAAAGCCGGGTGGCGTAATGCTGATGTCTACGCCAGTCTACGACGGTAAGCGCCATGCGGCAAACCATATCCACGAGTACTACGTAGATGAGCTCCAAGATGAGACTGAGGCCGCCGGGTTCGCTGTTGAGCGACGCTTTGGCACGTTCATGGATATCAAGCATATAGGTAAAGCAGACCATGTAACCCCAGGTCTCGGTATTAGTAAAGGGGAGGTAGATCAGTTGAGACGAGCTCTCAGTGAGTATTTCGACAATGACGCCGTCAGTAATATTTTTGGGCCACTGTACCCAGATCATTCACGCAATAATCTCTGGATCTGCCGTAAGCCACTTGAAAACAAGCGTCAGTCACGACGCGCTAAACGAGGTGTAAAATGATAGGAGATGTACTGGATTTTCATAAGAAGTTTGGTCTGCCAGATGGGGAAACAGATCAATTGACAGGTGATAGTCATGCCCAGGCTTTCCGGCTTGGGTTCCTGCAAGAGGAGTTGGACGAGCTTCACGAAGCTTTAGAGGACGGCGATAGAGTCAAGGCTTTTGATGCTTTACTCGACCTTGTCTACGTCGCCCATGGAACTGCTTTGTTCATGGGGATCAATCCTAAACAATGGGCCGTAGGCGAAGGTGCTGTGCAAGACGCGAATATGGCGAAAGAGCGTGCTACTTCAGAAGGACAGTCGAAGCGCGGCACTACTCTAGACGTCGTCAAGCCTGCTGGCTGGACAGGTCCTGAGGATAAGCTTAAGGAGATACTCTCATGGGAAAAGTAAAGCAGGGCTCGCTCTTCCAGTCAATAGCAGAGGCTTCAACTGAGGAATTGCTCCAAGAACTAGAGCTGCGTGGTGGGCATCCTGGTGCTCTGGCCTCTGCAGCTTTGCTGTGCCTCAGAAAGAGCCAAGACTACAACCACGGGAAAGATCAGAACCCCCATAAAGTAGACCGTTCTGTCTATTTCCCGTTTGGTCCAGTGAGCTACGCGCAAATGTTACATACTAAAGCGCAGCGGTTCAACTCTATTGTCCAAAAGCAGCTGGACGGTAAAGACAGCAACTTCGAAGGTCTGGCTGACACTGCCCTTGATATTATCAACTATGCTGGGTTCTATATTGCATCCACGGAGAAAAGTCATGGATAATTTCACTTCTATTTGGATTAGCAGCTTGGCTGATATTATGTCGTATGGCTCAACAGTATCTCCTCGTGGTCAAGAGACGAAGGAGGTACTCCAGAGAACAATGGTAGTCGATATGCGCCGCCCTGTTCTAGACTTGAGTGAGCGTAAACTAAGCTATACGTTCATGACGGCAGAAGCATACTGGATTCTTAACGGAGATGATTCGGTTGAAGGTATCGCGCCGTTTAATAAGCATATTTCCCAGTTCAGTGATGATGGTAAGACTTTCTTTGGGGCCTACGGCCCTAAGATTGTCGGCCAGCTCCAGTACGTGGTAGACAAACTTGTTCAGGACCAGGATTCGCGACAAGCCGGATTAACGATCTGGCGAGAGAACCCTCCTGAGACTAAAGACGTGCCGTGTACCATTGCGGTGTTCTTCAATATCAGACAGGGTAAACTGAATTGTAACGTCTTCATGAGATCTTCTGATGTATGGCTAGGGGTTCCCTACGACGTTTTCAACTTCAGCATGCTCAGTCACTTAGTTTGTTGCTTGTTGACAGCTGAGGGTGTCTCTATTGAGCCTGGTAACTTGTATCTAACTGCTGCCTCGTCTCACCTATACGCAAGAAACTTTGAAGCCGCAAACGCATGTCTTGAATCCTCATTGCCTGGTCTACAACCTAAAACTCCGGAGAAGATGTTCCGAAGCACTTTTGCTCTTATGAAGAGGCTATCTGATCTCAGATACTCAAGACCTGGTGATTGGTGGTTACGCTGGTGGGAAACCAGAGTCGGAGAAGCTAATGAGAATCAGTAGACACCAGTGGGCTATGCAGATGGCAGAGTTGACAGCCAAAAGGTCCACCTGCTGCCGTCGAAGCGTTGGGTGTGTTATGCTGAACCGCCGCGGCCATGTAATCGCTACTGGTTATAACGGCGTAGCTGCAGGACTACCACATTGCAATGAGCCTTCAGGGGAGTCTTTTGAGCACGGATGCACAGGAGAGTATGCCGTGCCGGTCTACCCAAATTCTTGTGAAGGTGCTACGTCTCCTAGTGGTACTAACTTAGACGCTTGTCAGGCGATACACGCAGAGCAGAACGCGTTGCTGCAGTGTAGGGATGTATATCAGATACATATTGCCTACGTGACAGTAAGCCCGTGTATTACTTGTACGAAGCTGCTTCTTAACACTAGTTGTGAGGTGATAGCGTTCAAGTCTAAGTATCCACACAAGGATGCTCAGAAATTGTGGGAATCATCTGGAAGAAAGTGGGTTGAAGTAGGGCTTGACTAGGATGATTCTAAGCAATACCTGGGTTTATATGTACGTAGTATAGCGCCAGGTATTGCTTTATTGATCTACCTATGTAGGATTATGAGTCTTATTACGTAATTCAGTAATCTTGACAGAATTACCTTTAAGGTGCTCAGCTAACTCGGTATCCGTCATGTCAGGATTATTAACTGTGGCCTTGTATTGCTCAGCAGTGATGCCAAGTTGAACAAGGGCTCTAGTCAGATAAACTACCGTTTGTAAGTCCATTATAACGCCTCCTCAATAGTTGCCATAACAGCATCGATACATTGGAACTTCGTCTGTGACGTGTCGCAGATCTCTATCTCGTTAAACGTTTCAGACGAACCGCGAAGCAATTCGTTCACATAGATTAGCCACGTCAGATACTTATCACCTTGCGGCTCAGAGATTTTACCTAAGCTTTGGGCTCTTTCTACTTGAAGCGCCAAAGTTACAATTTGGTCTGATGTGAACGCTACGGCATTGTTCAGCTTGTCCTCAAAGAGACTGCATCCAGATAGTGCTAAGACTAAGATTAGAACCAGTATTTTCATCATTGTTGTACCTCTACTGTTGTTTGAACGGTCGTTGTTGTGATTACCTTAAACCAACTTGGAGGAGTCGGCAAAGATGGGACTTTAGTAGAAATGATTTCTGAGAAAGCTCCTGTGAAGCCGTCTGAGTCAGTTGTTGCGATAGCGAAATACCATACGCCACTAGGAAGGTCTGTGATGGTCGTGCCAAGACCTTCGACATCTAGAGTATTGGACGTCAGAGACTCGTCAGTTCCGTACCTGATTTTGTACCCTTTAACCTCCTCAGGTGTTAACGCGGCCCCGTCTTCCCGCTCGGTCGCGGGTTCCCATGAAAGCTCTACTGCTATAGTTGGAGGACTCAGATCTGCTGCAAAGGCCAGAGATCCTACCATAAGTAAGGTCGTTATAACTAATATTTTCATTGTTTGCTCTCTTTAAAGTATGAGAAGATTGCGGCTATTACTAAAGCGATAGCAGCTTCGCCTCCTATTGGCAAGGACGATACTAGTTCAGGTTGGTAGAACCCCAGGATCCATAGGATAATGAGCGCTAGAGCTCCGCCTAAACCCATGTCTTTAACTGTTGTTTTATTGCTCATCTTCTACTACCTCACTTTGGGAAAAGGTCGTTATACCATGCTATAAGAAAACCCACACCGGAGAACCCTGTTAGCCATAGCGCAAACTTTTGTATAAATGACATGGCGTTCCATGCCTTAACTAATCCATCTGTAGCGTGAGCTTGGAGCTCTAACGCTCTTGTTAAATTAGTTATGTTATTTGATGTTGCCTCAAGCTGCATCATAACTTGCATATAACGCCTCTCTTCTTCTAACACGTGCGCCCTATACTCATCTAAGTGGATTTCAAACCGGGTTCTTAACTTAATGATTTCTTCGGCATTATCCAACGGATCGGTACTCCTAATATCCATAGCTCACCACTTATCAAAATGCGGGTTAAACTGCCGCACAGTTAGAATAAACGGGTCATCTCCAAATTCATCTAGCATTTGCGCCAGTGCATCTTCCGGGTTTATAAGATTGTATCTTGTGTCATGCTCCATGCCAATTAATACGCACCCATCGCTATGCGTCGGAAATATGCCGCCGTGGAATTCAATGTGCGTTCGGCCTGCCACGTTCTCAATGCGGTAATATTGAAAGCGTCCTGAGCGATCACGAAAACACATATAAGTGCCTTCTGGAATGCAGCTTTCGTTTGGCTCATTATCAAGCCACGGCCTTTCCAGCGTTCGCCACTTTCCAAGCATGCCTATTGTTCGGTCGGGTAGGTAGGAGCGTATTAATTCAGCGTGTTTCATTCGGCCACCACTCGCGGAACTCGGACTGTTTGAAGTTTTGTAGGTGCATTATATTAAATCGCTATAAGAGCAAACCCAGCTTGAGCCATCGAAAACCCCCTCTACACGCAAACCCTGCATGTCGTTTGACGCCGGGTTAAATGTGCGACCAAAAACAACTACGTTATTTCCACTGGTGGGTATCGAACCAACAATGTGCAACTTAAATCTCTGGCCTTTAAATCTACCAGAGCCGGTCGAAAACACCCATGATTGAACAAATGTAAGCGCGGTCGCTGTGCCCTCATAAAACACCTCGTCGAATAAATCCGGGTTAAATGTTTCCAGGTTCGATGATGGTACTGTTTTCCAGTTAGTATTTGCCGCATTTACACCGGTTCCCGCATAAAAAGGAGCCACCCCCAGGTATCTTTGGGATGAATCAAAAGACAGCGTGGCATTTGCTGATATATCAAGCACATCAAATCCAATACTGTTGTTATCAAACCATGCCATGCTTGTTGTGTTGTCATCGACTGTGCAGCCAGCTAAAAGCTTAAGCTGTATTTTATCGTTTGGCGATAGCTGTGCATGCCCAATATTCACTAAGGTATTATAAATAGCCAGAACTAAAATATTACCACCAACAGGATTTAAAAGATCTGCTTCGGTAGAGCTAAAAAGCGAGCTTTCTTTAACGTGAAACGTGTACGTATTTGCTGATCCTGAATCTTCTGCTTTGCACAGCTTGCCGCTAATGAATTTAGTCTGCATTAGTTCGCATATCTGCGGAGTTGTCCCATCCCTATCCCAATCAAACATTAAATTACCCGCGCCCGGATTTAACTGGCAGTCTCTGTAGTTCATGCCACCAACGCCGGAAACAGTCACTAAAGTTGTGCCGACAGTGGGAGTTTTAAAGTGAATGTTATTAAATGTCGAATTGCCGCCAGTCCCTGTAAGTGTGTGGGATCCTGTTATTTCTAAATACTCTCGTCCCAGGCCAAAAAAGTTAGCATTAACTGTAATCTCAGCGCCCGACCAACTCATATTTTTACATACAAGCACATTGTCAGACGCTCGTAAAGACCGCATGGATTGTGCGACTGAGTCAAACCAATGAATACTATAAAATTTCTTGGTTATTACAACTGACCCGGAACCTGTAAATATTTCCTGTAATAGTCCTGCATGTATATCTCCGCTAATTGTTAGAGTGATTCCGCTATCTACGGTTATTTTTGACCCTGGGTAGAAAAACATATCTGATGTTATTGTTAAATTAGCGGATATTTTATAAAGCCCTTTCCCAACGATTACAGACCCAGCAGCATCCGCATCTGAAAAAGCAGAATTAGCACCTGTAACGCCGGTGCTATCAGCGCCGTAGTGCGCTACGGTCTTTGAGACCGTAGCCACATCAGACGCATCAACCCCCGCAATACTAACCGTGCTATCTGTGGCGGCTAGTTCATCAGCTCGAACAGTTGAGGAATCAGACAACGTAGTCGTAATGAGAGAGCCGTTCTTATTGCGGACAGTAACTGAGTAACTGGTTGCGCCAACATACAGCGCCGCTGGGCTTCCTGATCGGCTAGGATAACCGCCAATAGTTCGTATTGGCTGAGCTGCTGGGGTCGTTAAAGCTGCGTCCCAGTACACTGATATAGGATTAGTCTCTGGGTTTAAACCAGAGGTGCCGATATAGATATTACCAGCGCTTAGAGGATCACCATCAATATCGTGGAAGATCGGAAAGAACGGAACGACTTTAGATGACATGTTAGATTTCCTCGCCTAGGGCTTTTTTGACTTTAACTTTAAGTTTACGATCTTTGATTGAGTCGACGAATATTTTAATGGTGGACAATACTGGAGCCGGGACTCCTGCCGTTCCGCTTATTGCGATATCAGCCATTCCAGCTAAGACGCTTGCGGTATTACTGGTATTAACAGCGCCAGGTGGGGAAGTCATGATGTCTTTAGCGACTTCGTTAATAGTTCTTAACGACTCTGCGCCCTTCTTTCCAAATATAAAATTAAGCTTTCCAGTCTTATCAAGCTGAGATATAACTCTGTCGAGCTGTGCTGGTGAGACAACACGGTTGCCAGCTTGGTCAGTTTGAGCAGACTTTAAAGCTTCGTCTCGTATATGGCGCAACGTGCCACCTTGTAACTCCTTCCAAGCCTGCTTACCGGTCTCCCCTTCAGTCTGCAAGAGTCTTCTAAGCTGGCGGACAGTATCTAGAGATGTAGACGGCTGGAGAATAGATTTTCGTAATACGTCCTCCATGGCGATAGCTCTGTCATCAGTTCCGCGCTTAGTATTAAGAATCTGCTTAACTAAACTCACGTTCTCATAATCCTGGGCATACTTAGCTCTTGCAGCTCTAGCTTTTCGGTACGCCTCTCCTCCAGCTCCAGTGGTCTCTTCATCGATCAATGATTTCATTATAGATGCTTGCCGGATATTAGTAGGCTCTGCATTAGTCGCATTGTTAATTGACCGGCGTAATAATTCAGCGTCTTTAAGAGAGATAGGATTAGGTAGCATTTCTCCATTGGGTCCTTCTTCAACAGCACCCAGCTGTAAAGCTTTTGCCTTAACTGCTTTGAGTACATTAGCAACTTCAGCCTCAGGGCCAGATTCCTCTAAGTGCTTAGCTAAAGTATTTAGGGTAACTGGCGCTTCCATCTCCCCAGCTTTCTCAGCTTCTTTGTACAATGTACGAATCTTAGTTTTATCACGTGCTGCTCGGCTGCGTAACGCCTTATCCACGGTTTCGCCTACGCCTCTAAGATCTGTCAACTCCGCGCCTGTCTTGTCGATAAACGCGTCAAGATTCTGCTGCAATTTTAAATTCTGTTCTGCAAACCGCTCCCTTAACTTCTGCCCTTGTTCTGGAAGCTTAGCAGTTTCGCGCTCAAATCTTTGTTGTTCGAATGTCCTTGACTTCTGCCCTTCCGTTAATTTAATCGGAACAGGCAGCTCACTGGCTAGCCCTTGTCGCACAGCACCTTGGTCTACTGCAGCAGCTCCAGCTGACTGGCCCGTTCCAAGAGTTTTAAACCTTTCTGGTAAGCGTTCGGTAACTTGCTTTGAGATTTCTTGGGCAAGATTCCGAGCTTGGTCACTTACTGGCTTGATTACCCGCTCTTGCGCTATAGCTCTTGCTGGGACACGTGATGCCATACTTGCAACTGCTTGGGCTTCAGCGAGAGGTGGTATAGCGGCAAGAGGGGCAAGGGCTTCGCCAGTCTCCTGAACGTATTCTTGACCTGCTTCTGTTCTAGGGGCGTAGGTTAACGCATTGGCACGTTCCATTGCCAGCTGCTCGATTCTGTTGGCCGCGTCGTAGCTACCGAATTCTCCAGATATAATCTCCTTAACAATACCTTCAACAGTGCCGACAATCATGCCAGCAGTTCCGCTTACCAACCCGGTGCCTAGGGTAGCACCAGTTTCCAAAGCACCTACTGCTTGCTCACCAAGCGTGCGCTCAGATTCTGGGGCGACAGTGCCGGCAACATCTGATTGGGCACCTGTAGCGTCGTCAAAAATATCGATAGCAGGGCTTTCCTGCCGTCTCGCACGCTCCTGATTAACGACTTTCGCCAAGCGTCTAGCGGCTTCCATATCACCAGCTTTATCGGCGTTAACTAAAGCTCGTTCGAGTTGCTGTAAAGTAGCCATTACTCACCGCCATACTTTAATAGGAGCGCTTCAATGTCGTCAGGAGATGCACCAACGTTTGGGGTGTCAGGTATAGACTGCGGGACACCGTAGCGACGCGAGATGTTCTCCCGAGCTTTTAATAGCAGTCGTTGGGCCTCTTTCACGTTCGATATAAGCTGTTGAGGACTTTGTTTTAGGTTGAAGTTCTGCAGCGCGGCCGTTACCTTCTTACCCTCAGCGTCTGATAATGCACCAAGGCCTTTCAAGTTCGGGATCTGAGACAAGAACGCCTGAGCGTCTAAGTTTTCTATGAGAGATTCGAAGTCTGATACGTCCTGGTCAATAGTAGGAAGCCTGGACTCAATAGGGCCAGTCGCGTCATCTATAACTCCAGCAGGAGTGCTGATGATGCGGTCCGCCGTGTTCAACATGTTGTCGATATTAGAGCTCGCGGACCTGACATCGGCAACTTTTCCACGTAGTTCCTCTGCCCGCTTGCGCTCCGCTTCCTCAAGCTTCTGCGAGAGTTCCTGCTTCTTGAGCTCGTTCTTTTCGCGCTCTAATTGAGCCTTGATAGCCGCAATACGGCTGTTCTCCTTAGCTATTTTGACATCTTCCTGAATCTTAAAGATATCCCAGCCCTGCTTCTGAAGATCCAACGCTTCTTTCGATTCAGCGAAGTTAGCTTTTACCGCAGCTTGCCTGGCTTTTGCCTGAGCTTCCGTCAATTCTTCTGGTGCTAATGCAGCTTGGCGTCTTTCTGACTGAAGCTTAGTAAACGTCTCAGTAAAATCTTCAGCGCCCATAGCGGAAGCTAAAAATAGTCCTGTAGAAGTCGCAGCAGTTTCTGGACTTAACTCAACCATCTTGGAAAGATCTTCAAGGGTCTTAGCTTCTTTATCCATACCAGAGTTGCGGTATGCCAGAGCTTGCTCCTCTAAGATGTTCTGCGCAATATCTGGTTGTCCAGATTCAAGAGCTGCGTAAACCTGAGATGCTTGGTTGACCCTGGCTTTCTGCTGCTCTGAATCAAGAACGTCGTAAGTACGTTTGAATTGCTCGCTCATTTGAGGATACCGGGTCATTAACTGGGCGAGAGCTGCAGGACTAGGGTTCTCGCTTAATTGAGCCAAGTCTTGCTGGAGCTTTTGCTGAGATGCCAGTTGTGATTCCCGGTCAGTCCGTTGAGACTTAATCTGGTCTAGGCCGCTTGTAAGTTTAACAGCTCCAAATAGCCTCTCAGTGGGATCCGGTAGATTCAAGCTGTAGTCAAATGGTTGAGGCATTAGAATGCTCCTAACAGTTTAAGTGTTGCGACATCTGCAATCGAGTTGGTGACGCCGCTAATTGCTTGACCTCTAGCTAACTGCTCCCCTGCTCTGGCTTGGCCTTGCTGTCCAAGTAGTCCAGTAATCTGGTTACCAGTATTCTGAGCTGCAGCTGCAGCACCTGCGGCGGAGGCTTGACCGGTTTGTGTCAGTTGGCCTAATTTGCCGAATTGAGACTCGATAAGCTGGCTGAGGATCTGAGGCCTGAATTGAGCCAACGCTCCTTGTAGATTACCTCCTCTTACTCCGCCTGTTGCTGAAGCGTTTTGTAATAAAGCTTCTTCACCCTGCTGTATGAGCGTTTGGAATTGAGGCGATTGCTCCAACCCAGATATTGCTTGCTGCTGAGCTTCTTGACCACCAAGGCCTATTAAGTTTTCTTGACCCTGCAAAGCAGTTTCACCAGACTCTACGTACGGGCGTAGTAACTCTTGGATGGCATCGAATTGGCGCCTCTGTTCCTCTATACCCTCTCTACTAGACTGGACTTGAGCATCTGCAGCTTTACCGGCAGACCGGCTCGCTACATAACCACCTACAACCGCACTGCCTACAACCGCCGTTGCTATTCCTGACATTTTAGTTCCCCTAGTTCTTTATTTATCTTCAACGCCTGTCTGTAGTCGACGGTAATTTCTGTACCAGGTAATCCTGCTATGCATCCAGGGATATCATCTACGGCGCATAAGTAAATATTGCCATCGTCTACTACGAATTTTGCGTTAGGTGTTTTTGAATGGTTTGTATAGCAGCCTAGAATAGTCCTCAATCCATTTACGCGTGCAGGACCTATGACCTCATCTTTTTCTATAGGATAGTTGGCAAAAACCCCGCGGCCTTGTATTGTTGACGATCTTACCGAGACTTTGGGGAATAATGTTGAGGGCAGATCTATACGGTCAGACGTTTCTTCTGACTGCGCTCTCACGTTGTCGTCTGTCAAGTCGAGGTCTAAAAGTAACTGGGCGAAGTCCTCGCGGTCAACTTGCGATTGAGATTCAAGCAGAACTAAGTTAGTTGCTTCATAGTCTTGGAAGCCTTGGCTTTTATCGAGGTACGTGGCCTCTAAGATGTCGATGTCGGTTTCAGTAGTTGCGTATACATTCTGCCACACGGTATCTTCAAGGACGTAACCAAATTTACGTCCAGGGGAACCGACAAAAATAGCAGGAGCTGAAAGGACCTCAGTTTTGCCACCTTTGATCATCACCACAGATCCTTTGAGCATAATATTTAAGTGTTCGTACTTTTGACTGTGCCCTAAGGCCAACACTCCAGCTGGAAGGTGAACTTCGCGTATGTAAATTCCTGGGCCAAAATGGTGAACGACTGGGCATTCCGCCTGTGGGAGCGGAAGCATGTGGGCTTCTAAAGTATCTGTAAATTCAGATGGCAGTTGAGTCATACCAAACCTTCTTGTAAGATTCACTAGACTGCTGGGGGGTCTTGGATACTCAGCTTATAGAGCAATTATAGCTTAAAATAACACATTTTTCTAAGATATTAAACGGCCCGTCGCCGATATTACTATACTGTTGATGGCTGAGGCTACAATGGAGATAAAATCTCCTGATTCTAAAACATGCCCGATCACTTCTGGGCATGAGTATGTCTCACCAGGAGCCAAGGATTTAGTCTTAACAAAGGTATTGGAGTCGCCAGCGGGGTCCCCAGACGTGACCAGGTTAATACTAAATGTTGCGGTTGACGCACTGATGTTAGTTACTACGCACTTATCTATGATGGTCTTCACATCAGATGACGTGTACTCGTTAGTTTGTGATGCTGGTATGAACCGAGCTGGTATGATGTTTTGAACTGTTACGGTCATGTGGCACCTTAATGTTGTGTTTGGTTAATCGTCACTGTGCACGCAGGGCACGCAGGGGCAAAGGCTGTAGCTGCTTGATAGTCTAATCTTACCGTGGTATCGTCTGATGCCCACATAAGTTCAACGTAGTCTCCAGCGCTGAAGGAATGCGTCAGACTTCTGGTTGGCAATATGGTAACTAATCCACTACGTACAGAATCACGCATAGCAGAATTAGGCACGTCCACACCGTTCACTCGGAACCAATACCAGACTTCTTTCACACTCGTGCTTGTAGAAGTTACCTGATACTGAGACGTGATTGTATACAAACCAGAGTTATTTATCACGATTCTCGACGCTGGCGTGCCTAGCGAAACTCCGTTTGCTGTGTCTGAAGTATCAAAAACTATAGTTTGCGCAGTATTGGCGACCGCGATCGTAGAGTCAGATAGTCTCGAGAACGACCCGTAGAACATCTGCTGTTCTATGACAGGCTTCACGAATATAATGCCATCGGTAGCGTCTGACACCACAACAACGGCTAACGGGATCGACAAGTCTGGAGCAGAAGGCTTCACATTCGTTAATGAGCCTGCTGTAGTAGGGCTAGCGTACAGGACATCACCAACTGAGAACGAGGATGTATCGATGCCCTTGACTCTGCCGTACGTCGTCATCCTTCCTCTACCAGTGTCAAGAATATCTTCCGTAGCTACGCCTATCATGTAAATAGAAGGGGAGCTACCATCTGCGATGTACAGTTCTATCTCTAATCCAACGCCTGAGAGTCCGACAACAGAACCGTTTGGGATAGTAACACCTGTACTGTTAGTAGCTCTGGCATATACCTCCTCTCCTACTTGCTGGATAACTCCGCCAGTGTGGTGTATATTAAGGGTGTCGTCTTCATAATTCCAATTCATCAGCCTGGGAACAGAGGCGCGCCGGGGATGAGAGCCCATGAGTACCGTGTCTAACTCAAGATTTCTGTCTGCCGCGCTTGGCTTTAAGGCATTAAGATCAGTTAAGTGCTTTAATCTGTCTAAGATGAATTCAATAGAATTAACCTTGGCAGCAGTCGACTCAGAGCTTATTAATACCTCGATAATTTCTGACTCTAAACTATTTAGCTCAGGAGGTATCAGGTCGAATAATTTCTCAAAAGCTCTGACAGCTCTCTGGCTTGGTAGAAACTCTGACAGCTCTCGTCTGGTTAATGGCCTTGGATCATTAGTAGTCATACGTCATACTGCCAATGGTTCGATGCGGGCTTCTAATCTAGCGATAGACAGTCTTGAGTCGCTAGTTCCGATGAATCTTTGAATCCTCCAATGGCGCATGCTGCCTTGGTTAAGCCATACTAACCGCTTATTGCGTTGGCCTTGCTTACCTGCACTGATGTACTTCTGCATGCTCCAGGTCTCGCCGTCTAAGGAGTACTGAGTCAGTATTGTAGGATTCTTACCCAGGTCAACTCTACCGCTCAAACAAACTAGTTCTAATTCGTGGAAGATCATGCCTCGGCCTTCACCGTAGATGATAATTGTGCCGAACTCCCATTCGGTAATCTCACCCCAGTGTGTAGCTACGTCGTTAGATAGAACCCCGATCTTACTTGTTTGAGGATCGCCGACAACCCACTTGCTATAGCACCAGACGAAATTTCTAGCTCGGTACTGCTGAACGCCCAACCCGGATGACAACGTAAACCATACAGATTCACCGAGTAGTTGAGACGCGGAAGCATCATACACTAGGGTCTGGTCTGGTAAATGTGCGTAAAGAAATTGGTGGCTTTTGTCGACGCGAGATTCTACGATAACTGCCGATAGTACTTCGTCACTATGAGACTGTAAAATCTGGTCAATCTCTCTAGTAGAGATCTTAGTGCTAGCGCCATTCGTAACAAACCATATAGCAATAGGCTCATTTCGTCCGCCACCGACAAAGGCAATAGACTCGAGAAAGTTGGCGCATGCGTGGGTTCCAACAACACCACGTTGTATCTGGGCTCCGTCTACTCTTTGGAAAGGGAAGCCAGAGCCTCCGACATTGCCGAAGACTTCAATAGTGTACCGGTTTAAGGCGTAAGGCTCACTACGAACCTTCAGTACAGCCTTAATAGGATCTGGATCTACCTCAGAGGATCCGTACTTCAGAGGGCTTACTGCAAACGGGTCATTAAGCTCCGTAACGATAAGAAACTCGCCGTCAGTAGTCATGAAGTACCCGTCTACCCAGATATGGTCAATCACGTTACCTAGATCAACATCAGTTACCTGTTGGAGAGTTGTGCCATTATAGAGGTACAGATTACCTCCTGCCCCAATACTGAGGTAATCGAATGAGTAGTCGAACGACACTTGTGATGAACCAGCAATGGCTCCGATTATGGCAATACTTCCGTCGCTATTAACTCGTATGAGTTGACCCCCAGATGCTCTGTAGCAAACTCCATTCCAATTGATACCACCACGGTCTAGCCCTTCACCAGTACCGAGGTCAGTAATACCATCGGCGGGCCTTAAGTAGCCATTACTGATGCCTTGCTGTTTAGGGACTGGTATCAAGTTCCTAGGATAAGAGGTCCTGAAGTCAGAACTCTCATCAGTGTAGATACCGTTTAAGATAGGGATCTGCATGACTAACCTACTCGATACCAAGTTGACGTTAAGACATCGTACTTCAGGCGGAAGAAGTCATCGGCACCCAATGATGTTGGAGCTCCAGTCACAGCAACTGCGCCGTTACCGTCGACAGTCAGCGCCGTTACCTGTTGCGTACAATTGATAAGAACCTCTTGCTTGTCAACGACACTTGCAACTGCTGGTAGTACAATAGTGCCTGCAGCGTATCCAGCAGTCGGCGTCAATATCAGGTGGACATTCTCGTCGTTATCTGAGCCATCAGTTATAGTGACACTGAACCCAGTTGCAGACGGCGAAGCATACTGAGTAACATAATCAGTGAACCCAGGAGACGGGAAAACTAGGTTATCCTGCAAATACGTTAGAACAACATCTGCTGGAGCACCGCGGTAGTCCCCTGCAGATGTTTTGAATAGGACAAACAAATCTCCGCTTGCAACTGCGTCGGTTCTAGTTAAATTCTTAGCCATTGAAATTGACCTCGTTGTCAGGCGGAGTAACGATGCTATCGTCCTCTGGTTGTATAAATGGGCTATCATTGCGCCAAGGCTTATTACCTGCTCCTGCTGGTAGGGATGTGGGAAACTTCATCTCGTGCGTAACCGATGTACTTCTTAGCACTTCATTGTACGACATCTTAGCTGCAACTTTAGTCTCTATCGAAACTATCTTACCTATGATAGGAGCTATACGTACCGCTAAGTTAGTATAGATAGCTTCGTTAGCAAAATCCGGTACTTCTGTCTCGGTATCAAGATTGCTATCTTCAGGGGTCGAAGGTAGAGGATACCCTAGAGCTATACCTCTACCATTCCAAGTTGCCATCATAGAATCCAAACGCCGAAGTCCAGCTTGTAGTTGCTCCGGTTCGAGGTCATAGGAATATGAGGCGTACCCTATCTCTTCGAATGCCTGTGTGACAAATTGACGTTTGGTCCAACTCATGGCTAACTCTCCAATGCGGCTTCGATTTCAGAAGCTAGCTTTTTATCTGAAGTACGGGAAGTGAACTTTAGACCGAGTTCAGTTGCTTTAGCCTCGAGTTCTTCGCGCGTCGGGTTTTCAGGATCATCTAGAACGCTTTCTAGTGCTTCAGGAGTGGTAAGATACCAGCCATCAGCAAGAGCTTTGTCCAGATCGCTTGCGTCCTCGCCCTCTCGCAACTCACCCTCTACAATTTTATAGTCGAATAAGTTGCCGTGTATCTTATGAGGTCCTGGATGCCTATACACCATTGTCGCTTGCTTCATTTTGAATATCCTTTCTTCGTAGGCTTTTTACCGCCTTTAGATTTCCCGCCCTTATTCTGAGGTAAGGGATATGATTTTCCGCCTTTTGGCATGGGACACCTCCAATCTACAATAGGTTGAGCTATAGGTAAACTATAACTAAGCAACCGAAGCTGCTTAGTTATAAGCGTTAACTTAGACTTGACCAAACAGCAAGATACCAGACATCTCAGGTTGTTTATTAACAACACCGAACAAGGTATCAAGACGGTACTTAGTTTTCATCGTATTAATGTCATACTGCTTCTGCATAACCAGTTCAATGCCCTGGTCAGTAGTTGCGCGCATTACAGCCGCACCTGCGTCAGTTGGTACTGCGTAGCGACCCGGTAGTATCTCTAATGCGTCCTTCTGCCAGAATGGGTTGACATATGCGGCAGTCGTATTCAAGAACGTGATAGCAGCTCCGTTTGCTGGCGTGGCCGTAACGTTCTGATATTGAGCTTCCGCGTCTGTGCTACCACCGTTAGAGATGATAGGGGGGCTGATCTTAACAACACCAGAACCACCGGCACCGGATACGATTTCTGTTATACGGAAAGTTTTCAGCTGGCCAGTATCCTCCTTAGTGATATGGTGCACAGAATTAACACCAGCAATAGTTAAGGCGTCACCAACTTTGACGGTGCCAGAAGTAACTGCAATGGTTAAGCTCTGGTATCGGTTGTCAACGTTTGAACGCTCACCTGTACCAGCCGTGCTCGTTGCTGCAGGAGTGTAGTATTGGTTAGCACCGTTCACTGTAACAGTGACACCCAAAGCTGCGGTCAATCGGTTTGCGTAGTCCATCTTGAACATATCAAACGACGCGATACGGCCAACGAACGCGCGCTCATAAGCAGATTGGACAACACCCTGAACTGTGTTACGGCCAGCTAAATCACCAGCCATGCCGTTGTAGTCACGAGTACTTACAGCAGCGTAACGGTCAAATGGTTGTACACCTTGCTCGTTCATAATTGCTTCACACAACGCAATGTCGTCAAAGCCGGTAGCTGCAGTAGCGATCGGCACGACTAACGTACCTTGCTGTGATGCAACACTAGTGATCGCAACGTTAATGTCAGAAGCAAGTTTCTGCTTCGCCGCATCACCGAGGCGTCCTTCTTGCAGAGCGTCACGCAACTCTTTAGCATCAAGAATCCAAGGTACTGATTTGCTGTAGCCAAGAGTAGCGGGCACTGACAATTGGGTGTTATCACCGAAGTTAGAGGTTTGATCCATGCCGTCGTAAGACTGGGCAATGTAAGGCTGAGGACGCCAAATGGTATCATTTGCACGCTCCATGGATGTACCGTCAGTGTTGTAACGAGACACGTTCTTTGACAGTACTAAGGCATCGTTGAAACCTTCTAGTAAGTCTTCAAACGCGACGCGTTCTTCTTTAGAAAATGCATTTGCCATGATAATAATTCCTGTGATCTATTTTTTAGCCCTGAGCTGCTGTTTGTACTTGTGAACTTTACTATAGTTCCCAGTACGTTCAGCTTCAACTCTAAGCCGTTCAAGGGTTGAGTCCACCGTACCTGATTTAGGGGCGGTACCTGATACCGTCTTCTCAGGTGGAGGTGGTGCTTTACGATTTTTAACTTTCAAGTCTTTCTCCAGCTTTGCTACCGCAAAAGCAAATTTTACGGGGTCTTTAATAGAGGCAAGTTCTTTAGCGCGGTCCGGATTTTTTCCAATGGCGTAGAAAACTACTGCTGGATTTTCAGCACCTTGCACTACGATGCCTTGCTGCGTTTGGTTGAACATCTCTAGAATGACCGACTCAGCGTCGTCAAAGTCTTTAACTTTGAGGTTTGCTCTTGAGTCGTTATAAGCTTTTAGCTTTTCATTCCAAGCTTGTTCAGCTTCCCGCTGCTTATCTTGCTCAGCTTTTGCGCTCTCGTCTGCCTTCTTCTTCCGGTCGTACCAAGCTGTAAGTTCCTGTTCGAACTTATCAGTATCGTAGTCAAGGTCTTCAAGCTTAGGTTTAGGTCCTAGTTGCGCTGGTTTGGGCTCAGGGCTTTCTAGTTTCTTTAACCGTTCTTTCAGTTCACGATTTTCTCGTTGAGACTCGCGATGAGACTTACGCAACTCACGTACCCACTCAGGTGCTTGGACTTGTGTATCTTCCTTTGGAGTTTCATCGCCAATAGTGATAATAACTTCATCGTCACCATCTTCAGAAGCTTCAGAGGATTTCTTTTTACCGCTCTCTGATTCTTCGTCTTCGTCTTCCTCGTGGTCTTCTGCTTCAGACTCTTCATCTTCGACTTCAACGTCGTCGAGCTCTACTTCATCTTCGACTTCATCAAATTCTACTTCGTCTTGGTTTAATACCTGATCTGCTTTCTTACCCATTATAAACCCCTATAACTTTACTCACCCAAAGAACGCGGTTGGGCGGACGCCGCTGTTGACTGATTGCTGGATTTGGGCTCAGCAACCGGCCGAATTCTAGTCTTGTACTTCAGAGCCTGTAACGTCTGGCGGCACAACACGAGGGCCGAGAGTTTCGATTGTCTTCATAGCTCGCTCGTGTTTCATATTGCCGATCTCGACGATCGTTTCTGCAGTGTCTGCTCTGGCTTTATCTGCTTGAGCTTGCTTATAAATTGTGCTCGCCTGCTTCTCAGATGCTTCGGCCAGCTCCTTCTCAGCCGCGGCCTTTAAGTATTCATCCTGAGCGGATGGTTTAGCATTCTGCTGCTCCTCCGCCATTTCCTGAGCTTCTTGGTCGGTAGGTTCTAATACCCCCATACGTAACAACTTCTTACGGAAATACTTACGGACTTCACCGATGCCCTCGCCTTCCATGTTCATCATAGCCATAGAGCTGAGAACTTGGAGAGTCTCTGGGTCAGTCGTAATGCGAGCCATGTTGGTTAGAGCTCTCACCGTTGCTGCCCGTTTAGTAGAGCTTGATGGACCTACCTCAACAACTACATCAAATTTGGCTTTGGTTAAATCGTTCTCGTATTGCATATTACCATGTTTATCAACAACTGGTTTAAATAGTTTGACCTGTTCCAATTCACCTTGAGATCCAACACCCTTCAGAGTTCGACCATCCTCAACTAAAACGTCGCGTGCCATACTCAGCCAGATCTCGCCGCAACGTCGCATAGCTTTAGCCATATTAGACATGTAGATATACGTTTGCATATCCAGTCTGTTTTGGACTAAGCTCATAGTCTCAGTTGAGATATTACCTTGAATCTCTTCACCAGACTGTTGGTTACCAAGGAGGTCCTGCATGTCATCTTCAGTAACTTGAAGCAGCGCGGCCATAGCAGGTGGGATATTAGGAACGCGGGTGTATGCTATAGGTCCTGCTGGCAACTCATTACCGTTTAAGTCTGTCATAGGATTGATTAACAAGTAGGGGAAGTTCTTGATGTTATCTTCAGACCACATTAATGCGTGACCTGCAATCTGCTCAGGAGTCAAGATAGGTTTCTCGACAGACGACAAGGCACTGATCTCACCGAGCTTGCTAAGCTGCATGTTCTTCAGGCGTTGGGCATCTTTAGATAGGCGCACGTGCCCCATGCAGCGTTCTACGTTATCAACAAACCATCGCTTGCCGTACACCGGTACAATAGGTATGCATGACCCGGCGGTGTAGCCGCAATCCTCAAGTACTTTACCGCCTGACATGATGTACTTATGAACACGCTTCTTTTTAACTTTCTTAACGCGTACTTCACGAGCACCTGTAGCTTCGAGTCGTTCCAATTCTTCCTCGAGTTCTTCATCAGTCAGCCGTTTCTCTTCACCGTCGAGAGTTTCCCATACATGGATAGTCTCGCGGGTCTCTTCTATCTCGTAGTACTCGGCGACGTAAACAACGTCTGGTGTTAACCAGTCAAACTCGTATTGATTAACTTCCTTAGGCCAAGAAGTAGGATCGTCCCCCCATTCTTCTTCGTAAGCGTCTCGTGTCATACTCGTCAGAACGAAGCATCTTTTTGCGTCAGCCTTATCTTGGCGCTTCGCTTGAAGGTCAAAGAAGACAGAGCTGTCGGCATCGAAGATAGGCTCGATACAGATACGTTGCCGGTCGTCATCGGGGTCTTCGTCGTCCTCGTACTCAGTACGTAGTCTCCAAGCACCGAACCCACCAGCAACCGCTTCTTCAAACGCGTTGTCGTAAGCTTCTTCAGCACCTGAATCTTCCTCATCAGCGCGGTAAAGCATGTCGCACGTGTCTGCAAGGGAATCATCTTCCACGCCGTCCTTGCTTACGAAGTCCACGGTGATGCGGTTATTACGGTATTCGTTGATGATGCGAATAACTGATAAGTGGATTTTATTAACTTCGAATTTAGGTTTGTTCTCGAACTGAGCGCCAAGATTGCCTTCCCATTGGGCCCCGGAGATGGAGTAGAACCGTCGGTCTTGTAGGCATTCGAGGCGTATATCGCGAAGAGCTGACTGGATACTATCGAAGTCGGTCAACGCCGCGTAATGTACGTCGCGAAGTCGTTGGTCTCTGGTTTTACGCGCCATGATCTCGGTACCTAATAATAATTAGCGGATGGTATAGGTTTAGTCGGTTCAAAGTCTTTCTTAGAGCTCACTGGCCAGATATGATCTACGCAGTATCCAATGGCGGTCGTGATGTGCTGATAATCGCTGTCCTCTTCAAGAAACGTACTACCCTTCTTAGTTTGTACAGTTGCCAAACCTTTATGGCAGTACGGCGCTGTCTTGGGGTTAACATATAGACTTACCTCCCCCGCGGCGTTCTTGATCTTGGCGCGAACAGCATTCTGCCTGTCGCGAATAGCAGGAGCTGCAGCCTTAACACGGCGTATTACTTCCCATTGGTTAGATTTTAGCACGTTTTCTATCTCAGTGTAATCAGATGCGTGACCATGTTTCTCACCTGCCTTACCTGCCGGGTCTCCAAACAGTAATATCTTACGGTTCTTGTGGTTCTTATAGCGTTCACAGAACTCCAATGCTGATTGGCGCGCCACAGCCGAGGCTAGAACAACTTCATCGAGTAGGTAAAGATCCTTTGTGTTACGTATAACCCCAACGGCTGAACTCATGGGAGTATAGTTGAAGTCGTGCATCCACAATAGTTGCTCATGTGACTCGATGTGCGTGAACACATGGTTGTCAGAGCTGTAGTCTTCGTAGATCTTTCCCGATGCTGTCTCAAACGATGCTTCGTATTCTTGCTTATATTGCCTCGTCGACATACGACGCTTAGCAGCATCGATAACGTCGGGTGGAAGTATGTCTGCTGAATGCCAAGTGAATATGTCCCATTCAGGATCACCGCTGTTCTTAGCGTACTCAGCCATCTCGTAGTAATGGTTTAAGCCGTCAGGTACTCCGAGCAACCAGCACCAAGCGCGGTAATTCGGCTTCAGCGGGTTGAATGTGTCAAGCGACGGCGAAATATTCTCCGCCCACGCGTTCTCCTTAACATCCGCAATCTCATCTATGCCACCTCCAGCCCAGAATGTACCTTCAATTCGTTGAGGTTGGTCAAGGCCGATTAACGTAACTGATGACCTGTTGGGAAGTCTGATTGTTAGTTCTGACTCTGAAACACAGTCTCTTGGCAACATGGGAGTAAAGCATAAGAGCTTCATGTCTTCCCAATATATCTTCTTGACTTGGTTCCTCGTTGGTGCTGCTATGAAGTATGGTTCCCCAGGTGTCGCCATCATAGTCTTAGCCATGAATCGTTTGAACCTTTCTGTCTTGCCTGATCGTCGACCTGCTGGGATGACTTTAAACCTCTTATCACTATTGATTAAGCGCAACTGCTCTGGATGGTCTTTAAGATCATACCAGCGTTGGGCACAACGAAGCTGAATTGGTGATAAGCCTTCAGTATTCATCCTGGTAGTTTGCTCGCAAGTTGCTTCATGACTTCTGTTAAAGCCTCCGCAGTTGTCTCGTCAGTGTTAACAGTCTGAGATGCAAGACGAGGGGCGAAGTACGGAGCCGCGGCTTTCGCAGCGTCTATCTGTTCAGAGACGGAGGGCCAGTAATCTTCCTCAACCCATTCACGATACTTCTCTTGACCTTTGTTAGGACCTCGTCCGTAGTAGATGATATGCAATTTCTTTTGCTTAAAGCTTTCGCCATTCGCGGCTCTTAATAGAATCTCATGGGGTAATAACCGCCCGTCCTTCTTGGCTTGAAGGCTCGCGGCTTCTCTTGCTTTGCTGGTGATGCGGGCAGTTCCTGTCGGTTTAGGTCCTGACCCTGGACGAGCTCCGCCACGAGTTTCTCTCATCTGTAACAATTCTCCCACATATTGGACCGATTTTGTGTGTATTGCCAGATTATGGCGCGCAGAACCAGGAATGTAAATAACTTAGTCCTACATGCTCAGATGCTGCGTAAATGCGCGAAATACACATAACTACAGCCGCTACAGGGAAAGAATTCATATCTGTAGCGGATTCTGGAGCGTAACCTATTGATATTATTGAAATTTAAATACTCTACTACATATACTACTCTTTCTTCTTTAGAAGAAGAAGAAGAAGAAGTAGTAGTAGTAGAGAGTAGAGAGAGAAAGGAGAGTAGAAACTGGTGTAGCTGTAGCAATCTGTAGCAGAGCAGTATTCTGTAGTTTTACCACCTAAGTGCTTGATTCTAAATCACTTTACCCATCATTTCTGGCCAAATGTACTTGCTACGCATTCTGAACTACTATATTCCGTAGCAGCTCGAAGCCTGTCATGATGTCCAACTGTGTCCTGCCATACAGTCCTCATGCCACCATCCCTCAGCAAGTTGGCGCGCTTCGAGCTGCTTCTTTTATTATTGCTGAGGTATAAAAGAAGGTTCTCCGGCAGCTGAGGGCGGAGGTTAATTGGTGGTAGTAATACAAGAAGGTAGTCATGGCACGTAAAACTCGACGTAACGTAGACCAGAAAGCGATAAGCCTCGCAGAAAAGAAACTCTTAACATCAGGCTTAACATTGAAAGACGCTAAGCAACTTTACATCAGTCCTCTTTCAAGCCAGCAAACATCCAAGTTGCATACTTCATTCAAGCAGCTTTGTTCTCTTAAGATAGAGTACATCTCCCATCTAGGGGAACCATTATTAGACTGGCATGAATCTTCCCCGTTCTACCGGCTCCGCTATTTAGAAACTCCAACAGATTTCGATGCCATAAGCGCGAAGAAGCAAGTCAGGTACGTTCAAGAACCTAACACCGCACCAGTTGCCTATTACCCTCAGAACTTTGGCGGGTGGGAAGAGTTGTGCAAGAATCCAAACGATCCCTTGATTATAACTGAGGGTGAACTCAAAGCAGCAAAGGCCTGTAAAGAAGGTTTCCCAACCTTAGGGCTTGGCGGTGTGTACAATTGGCGGAGCAACAGACTCGGATTAGACTGGCTTCCATCGTTAGAGCCGATTGAGTGGCGGAAGCGGAATGTCTATCTCTGCTTTGATTCGGACTACCGCAGCAATCCTATGGTGTGCGCAGCATTAAAGACGTTCGCCACCGAGCTCCAAAGACGCGGTAGTTTCGTTTATTTAGTAGCATTACCTCAACTACCAGGTTTAGACAAAGTAGGCTTAGACGACTTCCTTGTACATGCAGGGCCATCTGCGAATGTTATGTTCAGAGAGTTATTAACGTCAGCAGAGCCTCTTGGGTTATCGGCACCACTATGGCAGCTCAATGAGAAGTACGTCTATATAAGAAAGCCAGGTCTTATTATTGACCAGCGGGACATGGAGAACAAAGTCTCCCCTGGTGCCTTTAAAGAACATTTAGAATCGTCATCTAATTACCAAGAACGGCAGATTAAGCCCGATGGAACCATCTCTTACAAGACGGTGTCAGCAGCGAGTGCTTGGTTGAAATGGCCTTTGAGGTTAGAGTCTCCTCGCCTGACATACGAGCCGGGGAAGGAGAAATTCATCGACGAAGGGTTTAACATCTGGCCAGGTTGGGGATGCAAGCCTAAGAAAGCAGAGGTTAGCCTATTCATAGAGCTTGTCGACCATCTATTTGCGGGTGCAGAACCTGAAGCGAAGGAGTGGCTGCTCCGCTGGTGTGCGTACCCTCTCCAGTATCCGGGTGTTAAGATGTTCAGCTCTGCCGTTATCCATGGCATCAAGCACGGTACAGGTAAGTCTCTTATAGGCTACACGCTCGGCAAGATCTACGGTAAGAACTTTACTGAGATTAACCAGATGGACTTACACAACAATTTTAATGAATGGGCAGAGTCGAAGCAGTTCGTCATGGGGGATGACGTAACGGGTAGTAATAAGAGGCAGGATGCTGACTTCCTTAAAAAGATGATCACCCAGAAAGAGTTACGGATCAACGCGAAGTACACACCAAGCTACGTCGTGCCAGACTGTATTAACTATTTATTTACGTCTCAGCATCCAGACTCGTTTTTCTTAGAAGACGACGACCGCCGATTCTTTATCCACGAGGTGTTAGTGAGCCCTAAGGATGAGGAATTCTACGCCGAGTACATGCTTTGGTTGGACTCAGGAGGTTCGTCTGCTGTGTTCCAATACCTACTGGACTTGGACCTCGGTGGCTTCAACCCAGCAGCACCTGCTTACAGAACAGCGGCGAAGGAGCGCATGATCAATACTGGCAGATCTGATCTAGGATCATGGGTACGACAACTCATAGCAACACCCAAGCAAGTCCTAAGAATAGGAGAGATTGAAGCTACCAAGGACCTGTTTACTAGTAAGGAACTACTCATGTACTATGACCCTGAAGGAAGGACCGGGACGACAGCGAACGGACTTGGCCGCGAGCTATCCAGAGCAGGTGTCAGGCAAGTGTGTGATGGGCGCCCGGTTAGGTTATCCGACGGGACTCAGGCAAGGTACTACGCCGTCAGGAACGTAGAGGAGTGGATCGTGAGAGCACAACCCCAGGCTATTATCGCGCACTTAGAGGGCAAAGCTGTGAGAACTAAGCGAAGAAAGAAATATTAATTTGTAATTAGGTGTTTACAGGTCTTAATGAACCGGTATAGAATGAACTCCTAAACTAAACCTTGTTGAGGAACTTAATATGAAAACAACAATAAACGAAGAAGAATTAAGGGCACTAGATGCCTGCAAAGAAGGGTTTGATACTTTTGTTAATGCGCACAGCGAGAAGACGGTAACTTTATCAGATGCACTTGAGTCAAACGGTTGGAATGATATCTGGTGGCTGATCAGTAATATCTATTCAGAACTATCGCAAGAACAGAAAAATGATCTTGATTTAATCGGGTGTGATTGGGCTGAAAAATGTCTTGCTAATTTTGAATCAGAGCTTCCAGATGACAAGCGTCCGCGAGATGCGATACAAGCTAAGAGAGATTTTGTCGCTGGGAAAATAACTCAAGACAACCTATCAGCAGCATGGTCAGCATGGTCAGCATGGTCAGCATGGTCAGCATGGTCAGCATGGTCAGCATGGTCAGCATGGTCAGCATGGTCAGCATGGTCAGCATGGTCAGCATGG
>Ga0210043_1000627_pt1 | contig 36685 bp, 40 predicted proteins | sample CryGeymet201501t_FD_183990 | JGI IMG/M metagenome (GOLD analysis project Ga0210043, IMG submission 183990) | Groundwater microbial communities from Crystal Geyser aquifers in Utah, USA - Crystal Geyser metaG 2015-01t (SPAdes) (version 2) | ecosystem: Environmental > Aquatic > Deep subsurface >... | reverse complement strand
GACGAGTACGCTTGAACGCTGTATACGATAGCTTCAAAGACCTTGCGAAGATACTTGAAGTACCAGACAATGCACTCTCTCTCAATGGAGAATTGGGATTTGCATTTGGATCACGAGGTAAAAAGGGGGCTTCTGCACACTATGAACCAGACAGAGTTGTAATAAATATCACTAAAGAAAGTGGTGCGGGCACTATTGCACACGAATGGTGGCACTCTTTAGATAACTATCTAAGTCGTCGTTCTGGAAATAGAACTGGATATGTCACTGATTTAACAAATGTATATGAAAGAAAAGAGTTGAATGACGCTATCAAAGCAATGGTAAAAACCATTATGTCATCTGATATTTATAAACGATCAGCAAAAGCAGACCTATACAAAGGACGAAGATACTATACAAACAAAACAGAGGTTGGTGCTCGTGCATTTGAAATCTATGTACGAGAAAAACTTGCAGAACAAAACCTAAAGAATGGGTATTTGGTACAAGTACCTGCTATTGACAGCTTGGAAGATAGTCCGTACAGAGATGTACACCCTTACGCTGTTGGTGAAGAAGTGCCTGTAATTGTTGAGGCTGTAGATACTGTGATTAAAACTCTTGAGCAGAAAGAGGAAGACGGTAGAACAGTGCTATTCAAATTAAAGGGTAGCAATCTCACAAGTGAGCTTCTAGGTCTACAGAAAGATACTATTTCAAGAGATAGTTTATTGGACTTTGCAAAAAAACAAAAATTATCTAAGAAGGAGACTGATACACTTGTACAAAAGTTTGAAGAATATACAGATCAACAGGAGTTGTCACAGACACTTCGTGGAACAAAAGGTTTGACTGCTGAGGATATAACAAAAACATATCCTAATATAAAACTTACAAGAGATGTCCCTGCTAAAGATATTTATGGCAATAAGGTTATCATTCCTGACGGTGAAAAACTCACTCCTTACGAATTAAAGGGGAATAAAATACTCCTACAAGACGGTGAGACTTATATCGTTTCAAAATCACAATTTCAAAATATAGAAAATCAGTCAATAAAAGCTGAGGGTAAACCTTTTGCACCTGAACTTGAAGGATTAGAGGAGACTGTATTGGGAGTTGGATCTCGTGGCTCAAAAGCAGACGCAATGAGAGTTATTTCGGAAAATGGATATTCTCTTGAAGAAGATATGTTTGAGCTTTTTATAACAAAAGGTGATGAAGATGTTGAATATGATGAATTACCACTAAATGTACAGAGGGCTGTTGATACAGTTGTAGGAAATGCTGAGACAAAGTCTGAGGTAAATTATGGTGAGGCAACAAAATACTCGCAGTATCAACTTCCTAATGGTAAAAATTATCGTGAGATTTTGATTAGAGCACCACTTGAAAAGAAAGACATTATTGCGACAAAAAACACATCTTCTGTATTAAGTGAGAACCTTTATTTCTTGACAGATAATCAAGGGAATAAGCTTGGTAGTTTTAATGCAATATCTAAGACTGACGCAATAGAGCAATACCAAAGACAGCAAGGTTTCAAATCCTCGCACTGGACTGACTTTTTGAATGTTATTTTTCATCTCCGTCTAAATGATAGAAAATACAAAGGTAAAAAAGTTACCTTTATGGAGGAATTACAAAGTGATTGGGCGAGAGAGGGCAGGAGTAAAGGATTTGATAGTGGCGAAAAACTGAATGAAACAAATAAAGTTCCCTTTCACCCCCTAGTTGAAGGTAGTAAGTGGGTAGAGCCAAGTGTTAAAAGAGCCTTAAAAGAAGCGGTAAACACCAACGCTGAATACTTTGCTTGGATAAGCGGAGAGCAAACAAGTGCAAGGTATGACTTGGCTACACAAGTGGATAATGTAAAGTGGACGAAACGACCAGTGGGAAATCCTAAAGATAAAAGTATACAAATCTTTCCAAAAGAAGGAAGTCAAATAAACATTATTGTAGACGAGAAGGGTATAATCAACTCAACAAAAGCTGATTTGAATGGTAAACAACTAGACGAAGTTCTCGGGAAAGGTCTTGCTGACAAAATAATGGAAAAAGAAAGTGGGTCTCTGTCTGGAGAGGGTCTTAGGTTTGGTGGAGAATGGGCTTCTAATTTATACGATAAACAGGTAAAGAGCATAGTTAAAAGCCTGACTGGTGCTGAGATTGAGATGATAGACTTAGGATTACCTGTAGAAAGTCTTAAAAGAGAATGGGTATATGGAACAGGACAAGGTCTTGAAACGTTAGTCCCAGAAAAAATTAAAGTTGGTCTTGAACTTAGAAGTAGGGGTAGTGCGGGTGATAGTGATAATTGGATCATTACTGATGTTCTAGGAGACGGCAAGTTTAAGGCAATTATGAAAGAGAGTGCCTCAAGAGGAAGTATTGCAGAGGCAAAATTATTGCAGGGCGACGCTTCATCATTTAAGAATATGGAGCACCTAAAAGAGACCTTTGATGTCTCAGTTGAAACCACCACTCAACAGGCTATAAGATTGACACCTGAAATAAAAGCTAGGATACGAGGTGAAGCACCAAAGATTGAGACCAGTAGGAATATGTTTGAGGTAGATCCTGAGTTCTCAATAGAGGGTTTTGTTGATTTTCTTAAAAGAGAATTACCAGAATTATCTACTAAAAGTAAAGAGGCTGAGCGAAATGATATAGAGAGTGCAGATATAACATCTGCTAAAGATTTTCTATCAGATTTTAAGAAAAGATTGAAACTTGATTTTGATGTTATTTTTGTAGATAACATTCTTGCAGATAAAAAAATAAACCCCTTCACAAAAGAGGTGGTTGGGCGGGTAGAAGCATACGGAGTAACTGCGGATAACACCATTGCTCTTGTGCGTGAAATGGCTAAATATACGGCAGAACACGAGGTTGTCCACCTTACATTACAACACTTAAATACAATGCCTATCTTTGAAAGACAGGGTATTACTCGTGAAAAGGTATTACAAGGACAGGCAGATAAAATGGGCGTGGAACTCAATGCGAAAACAAGAGGGCGTGTTGAGGAGCAACTTGCTCTTGATTTTGAACAATATGTAGACGGAAAATACAAAGCAAAAGGAATTATACGCAATTTCTTCATCTTGTTGAAACGAGCATTGACAAAGTTTGCCGAAGCGATCGGAGCTACAAAAGGGGATATTGTTACAAATTATTTTGATGTTTTACTTGAGGGCAGGGAATTAAATGAGCAAATCGTACGCCTTGAAAATAAAGGGATATTAGAAAGTTATATAGAAGACGACATACTAGATGTAGATGAGATTGACGCTGTACTTAGAAATAGAATAAAACCTATGGAAGCCGTACGTGCAAACAAGATTGCGGATCAGATTGAGGCAACAGAAGACAGACAGGAGAGAATAAAGATATTAAATGAATTGTCAGACCAAGAAGTACAAGCACTTGCTGTTTCAAACGCAGGAAATAGGATATGGAACTCACTTGAAAATGATTTTGCAGTCATACTTGATTATGCAATGCGTGATGTGAAAGAAGACTTCAAGTTTAAGTTACGAGAGGAAAATGATAAATACCTACAAAAAGTTAAGTCACAATACAATGACCTTATAAAAGAGACAGAAAAATTAGAAAATGATACAAAAGCTTGGAAAGCGGATATAGATAAAGAACTTATACGAAGTGAGCAAGTTGCTGAGCTTGTTGAACAAACGCCAGAGGAAGTAAAGGAATTGGCACGGTTCACCAAAAGAACGCCTCCGAAAGGCACTCTTACAGATAGAGGTATTATTGAGGTGGAAAAGACAGAGTTTGAAAATAAAGAACAAGCAGAGGAAAGAATTGGTGCATATCTAAAAAGAAAAGCAGAATTGGTGCAAGTACGGAATAAGTTGCGTACATTACGACGCGATATAGCAAACGCTAAAAAAGAAGGCAAAAATAACGCCAGAGCACTGCGAGATATAGAACGAAGAATTAAATTGCGAAAGCAACTCTTAGAGAGAAAAGACTACTATGTCACTATGGGGCTAGAGCGTGGTAAGAAATCTCAAATGAAAATGATCCGAAGGAGAGGTAGAGCCGTGAGAGACGCACAGGACTTCTTTATGGTATCTGACAAAAAAGCAAAAGATATTATAGGTGGCAGGAAGATACATCTTATGGGCGAGGAGGAGTTTAATGACTTTTTGATAGAGTTTTCAAACAGAGCACAAGACTTACGTACTAAATTAGACGCACAAGAAGAAGTAAATGCAATAATTCAAGAGAAGCAATATGGTAAGTGGGAGAACCTACTGAAAGCAATGGGACTACCTTCACTTTCAAAAATGTCAGAGGAACAAGCAAATCGTTTTGTTGAAGCTCTTTCAAAGTATCAGTTTGGAGATGTGTTTCTTACAGCCAGACAGCTTGAGACTATCCACCGTACACAATGGGGAGATATAAAAACAGAGAGAGAGTTATTGAGTAAAATGAAAGAACATACTGGCACAGGACGAGAAGAAATGAAAACCCTTACAGCACCAGAAAATGGTGGATATTATACATCTTGGATCAGACTTGCAAGGTCTCACCCATTCTATAACTGGCTTGTAGGTAAGCGTGTAGAGGCAAGTATCAAAGCCGAAAGAGAATATATTGCCATTGAGGAGGAGGTAAATAAACTTGTCAGCAATGCACGTCGTTCAAGAAGAAAACAGCTATCTTTGAAGGGGAAACTTGTTGAATTACTCGTACCTACAGACGAGGTGGTATTCGCATATATTGAAAGTGATAATAAGCCAGAGTTTGCAGAAAAGAATAAGATGACCCCAGAAGAATTAGAGCTTTCTGATTATCTTATTACCCTCTATAAAGGTGCGTATGATTATATGAGCCACGAATACGGTATGAGTGGTAGAAAAGATTATATGACACATACACGACGTTCATTCTTTGAGGCGTTGAAAGAAAGTGGTGCAAAATCAGCACTAAGAGAAATACTCACATCTCAAAGAGAGGAGGAGGCTTCATTCAAGATACTAGACGAGGAAACTGGAAACACACTCGCATTTGAAAAGTTCTTTGGCTTTGCAATAAGGAGAACAGGAGGTCTTGTACCAAGTAAAAACGTAGCACGAGCGTCACTTGCATACTTTAGGGCATTTGCTAAGAAAAAAGCCATAGATGAGTTTGTACCAGAAGCACTTATCGCAGTACAAGCACATAAAGCCATTGTTGGTACTACTGAAAAAGGTCTCACGAAAGACCCTACATTTGAAAAGTTTGTAAAGAGGTTTATAAATGACGCAAAAGGTAGAAAGGTTTGGTTTGGTACAAAACAAGGCTCACAGTCTGATATTGCAATACGAGCAATGACGACTTGGATCACTGTAAAATATCTTGGTCTCAATGTGGCAACAGCAGTGGCTAACTTTATCGGCGATTTTACCGCTATTGCGTGGGAACTTTCTCTTAAAGAGGTTGGAAAGGGTGCTCTACGTTCATTAGACTTACCTAAAGTACACGAGGTAAATAAAAGGTTCAGGTTCTTTAGTGGTAGAAATCCTTTTGCAGAATTGTTTGACCCTCAATATAATGTGCCGTCACGATTATTGAAAGCAATAATGGTGCTTATGAGCCTTGCCTCTTTTCAATCAAATAAGTTCTTTTTAAGAGCAAAAATGACAGATAAAGAATGGCAGACTATGTTGATTGAAGATACAAGATTAAAAGAAGTGGCACTATCACTTTCAAGGGTAAAGCCTAATCAGTTCTATGTGAGGTCTCTTGCGGGTAACACCTCAGTTGGGGGATCAGCATTTCAGTTTGGTACTTGGGCTATTGCGATATTTAACTCAGTCACAAGTGACGCTGTAGAGGTTGGTAAGATATTTAATAAGCGTGGTACGATTGAAGCCATTACTTCAAATGAAGCTAAAAAAATAGCGAAGTTTGCGATACTTGCGACACTTGCATACGCCATCGTATCTGCTATTGAGCCACCAGATGATGATGACGATAGTTTCTTTGCTCAAGTAATGAGAAAGGCACATAGAGAACTTACAACACTTACACAGGCAATACAGTTTGTGACAAATCCTTCAAGCTACTTCCTTATAGTTAAAGAATTGTCTGATTGGTATAAGTTGGTTTCTCAGACTATCTCGCAAGAATTATATAAAGCTGACGGTGTGGGATATGGAATAGGCGATCCAAAGTGGACACGAACAGGAGCAAGACTTATAACACCTACAGCATTAAAGCATTTCTTCCCACAAGAGAGGGAGAATACAAAATTGAGACTTGTTGAGGAGGCAGTTGAAAGTGAAGATTTTAATCCAGAAGCCATAGCTGAGAGAACAAATCCCACAGACTGGAATAACACCAACGGGGAAAGAGACGAAAAGGAGCAGGAGGAATATCGTCAAAAGAAAGTGGGGGAAATAACGAGACTATATAATCTAAAGAAAAACTACCCAGATAGTGTTGTGGGGCAGATTATAGTAGACGAAAGTAAGAATGACGATAGGATTGAAAAAATGATTGAATACGGGAATGAGGTTGGAATAGATACCGTGTACACAGAATTGAAAACTTTATATAAAGACAGAAACCTTTGTATAGACACAAAAAAGAAAACAGGTTGTCTTGTGTCAGATCAACTTTTTAAGGAGTTTAGAAGATTAAAAAATAAGCAATGACAAATATAAAAACATATAGACCAGTACGTCCTAATCATCTTTTTCAGGCGTTTGGTGCAAATGAGGCTTGTGCACTATTAGACGAAAACGGAAGGGTGGTACGTCCGTTTGTTGTAAAGGGTAAAACTTGGGGCAAATGCCCTGTTGGATATGGTAGTTTTTACGAGGGTATAGGAATGAAAGGACACTCAGGAGAGGATTGGGGGGCTGTACGTGGTGAGCCTGTATATTTTGATGTGGATATACCAGATATGCGTTGGTGGGCAAAGGTTGAAGTAGACGACGCACAAGGAATGAATGTGGATATATATTCTCTAAACCCTGTGCATTTTGACGTTTTACCTTCTGAGGTGAGTAAGCACGTTGTAGATACTTGGAAAGCGAACGATAGGAAACTGTATCTTAAAAGACGCTTCACACACGGATATCGCTCAATGCTAGAGGATAAGCCTTTAGTACAAGTTGGCACTTTTTCAGACGGTAGACCAGAGATGAGACCAGAAATAAAATTGGGAGATTTAGTAATGTTGGCAGACAATACAGGAGCGAGTGCGGGTGACCACTTACATAGAGCTTTGAAGTTTTGCCAAAAGAACAGTATGACTATTGGTGCTGATAATGGGTATATGGGTGCATTTGATGAAAGTCCTTATTTTGACAACAGGTTTGTATTAGATGTTCTAAAGGAAAGGTCAGACTTAGAGAACAAGCAAAGAATTGTGGAGTTGGAAAATCTAGCAAGGTCTTACGCTATGCAAAATAAACCAAAAGAGGCGAGTTGGATCAGGGCAATAATTCAATTTATAAAATCGTTCACTGTGGAAAAGTAGTTGTTGTACACACTTGATGTGGTATAATATAGGCACTCGGTACTGCTTCCGAGTGTTGTCCCAGAAGCCCCCTTACGGGGGTTTTCTGTTATAATAATCCTATGGCGAATTACCGTGAAAAATTGGACAGCGTATTTTCAAAATATATACGTGTACTCTACTCTGATTACATAGGGTATGTTACTTGCTATACCTGTGAGAGGATTTTAGCGTGGCAAGAGGCACAGTGCGGTCACTTTATACGACGACAGCATAGTTCTGTACGATTTGATAAAAACAACTGCAGACCACAATGTTACGAATGTAATATGATAAGAGACGGAATGGAGGAAAGCTTTGAGGAACACCTTAGAGATGATTTGGGAGACGAGGAGGTAGACGCACTACTAGAAAAAGGGAAAGAGGAGAAATCATACACAGACGAAGAATACAAACAACTTATTCACTATTACACTATGGAATTAAAGAGAATGGGTGTTATAATATAAATGTCCGCAAGGACACCGTTTACGTAGACTTCTCTCTACAAGTAAACAATCCCACTCGCAAAAATATCCCTACTAAGGGGTATTTTTGTTTCTGGAGTTTTCCACAGAAGGGGTTGCAATGATTTTATTTATGCTATAATGACCCTATGTCAAGAACAAGGTGGACAAGTGAAAGCATACAAGTTTCTGAGATTTTCGGGAGTTTATATGCCTTTGTTGGCGACATACAAGAGACCTGCTCGTAGAAATACGTGCGGGTTTTTTGTTGCTCCACAGAGTGGAGATTAAGTAGAAAGAAAGACACGGCGTTTCAGGGGAGTCCGTGAATAAACAAAAACTTTTCTGTAAAACATAAGTCCTATTCAGGAGTAAATGCGAAAGCAGGGTAAAAGGTTGGTCGCTCCTCCCTGCCGTCTGATTTGGTTCGGAATAGGATAAGGTAAGATCGTGAGATAGCCACCTTACTTACTAACTTTTCTTTCTTCCATAGCCTTTCCCGAAACAATCCTCTTATCAGAAGGAAAGCGACGCTTATGTTTTACACCAAAGAACAATACATTAGGAACAAAGAATTGACGAAGAAAGCCAACGCTTTGTTGCGTAAAATAAAACAAAAAGAGAAAAGAGATAAAATAAAAGAAAATGCAAAATCTTCAATATAACGAAACAGAAAATAGAGGGGCATTACACATCTCTGATCGCATAAAGCAATTTCAAGAAGAAATGCTACGACGACAGAAGGATAGAAGGGGCGTTAATTCAGCCCTAGCAGACGCTGTATCGCAAGTAATGGGCTTTATGGGGGAATACACCATACCTAGCCTCTTATTTCACGCTACGGACGAAGAAAGGGCAGGTTACGAAGAAATAAGGCACGATAAAGCAAAAGTTAAAGATTGGGCGATAATGGTATATAACAGAAGATTTAAGGTGTGGATATTTAGACTAAAAATCTACAAAGATAGACCAAATCATATTTTAGATTTAATAAAGAAGGCAAAAGAAGGCAGAGACCCACAACGTCTATTTAATTGGTTACTAAAACAAGAGTTTATCCACAGGAAAACTGGACAACAGAAAAAGACGGGAGTATAATATATGTATTAGTAGAGTTAATAATAATGTTATGTCAGAGGCAAAAAAGGCAGAGCCACAAGGACGAGTGTATAAAAACATATATTCAGCCTTGTCAGCTTTTCAAGGGGAGTTGAAGCCGATCAAAAAATCTGCACAAGTTAAGTTCAAAACAAAGGCAGGTGAATTGGTTGATTTCAAATACTCTCCACTAGAGGAGATTATGGAGTTTATATATCCACTACTTGTAAAGTATGGGTTATCGGTGAGGCACGAGATTAGCGAAAAAAGCATTGAGTGTATACTCACACACGAGACAACAGACGAAACGCTTGAAGCTGTAAAAGAGACAACTATAACCACAGCAGGTACAACAGAGCGTCTATCTTCAACAAGCACTACACAAGAGAACGACATAGTTATCTATGGAGAATTACGGTCTGGTAAGTTACCTATTGACCTTACAAAGCCCGATATGAAAGATGTTGGAGGGCAAATTACATACGGTCGTCGCTATACGCTAGGTTTAGTGTTGGGTATTGCAACAGAAGAAGATAAGGACACTGAGCTTATAGATACCGCACGAAAGAATGTTGAAGACTTTGCTTTTACACAAGCAAAGAAAACCATTGAAGCTATAGACGTAAAGAAAGACGCAGAAAAACTTGCTGAGCAAATTACTTTCTTAGAAAAAGAACTTGTACTTGCACAGGCAATGGAGGAAGGAACGGGTACAAAAGCACCGTCTCTTGGATTGAAGGCGGAGCAACTTAAGTCACTTATTGTGATAGCAAAGGCAAAGGTCGGCAAAACAAATACTGATATAAAGGTAGAATAATATGCAAAATCTAAACATTGAGAGATTTAACCCTACAGTGTATGAACTACAGGCTATCGTTGTAGAAACAATGGATATCAAAGATATTGACATCAACGATAAAACACAAATGGATCGTGTGCGTGAGGGTAGAATTAAATTGAAAAATGCTAGAGTTGCAATTTCAAAGCAAGGTAAGGAGCTTAGAGGAGACGCAATAGCGTTTCAAAAAGCCGTTATAGAGAAAGAAAAAGAACTTATATCTATTGTTGAGCCAGAGGAGGAGCGTTTGAAAGCTATTGAGGAGGAAGCAAAAGCAAAAAAACTCCGAGCAGAACGCATTGCTCTTTTACCAGAAAGAAAAAAGCGACTTGCGGAAATTGGCGACGAGGTAGAGGTATCAGACGACGAACTCAACGCAATGGACGCGTCAGAGTTTCAAGGATATGTAAACAAACGTTTTGCTGACAAAAACGAAGCCGAGCGACAGGAGATTGAACGCAAACAAGCGGAGATTAGAGAAGAGGAAGAACGCTTGGCACGTGAAAAAGAGGCTCGTGAAAGGGAGGAGAGGGCACGACAGGAGGAGCGAGAGCGAATGGAACGTGAGAAAAAAGAGGCGGAGGAGAAAGCAGATCGTGAAAAGAAGGAGGCAGAGGAACGTGCAGAAAAAGAAAAGGCAGAAATGGAAGCAAACGAGAGGTATCAAGCGTGGTTGAAGTCAGCGGGATATGACGCGGAAACCTGTATTCTAAAAGAGGAGGGTAACAAGGTCGTACTTTATAAGAGGGTAAGTGAATATGAAAAATAATATGTTTTATCCAGATATAAAACCACACCTTAGTCCTAGTGCATTTGCACAATGGCATAGGCAAAAAACATCATTCATACGGTCTTATTTTCTGAACGAAAGAACTCCAGAGACTTCTGCGATGAAAGCAGGGACGAGGATACACGCTCTTATTGAGGCGGGATTTTTGAAAGTAGAGAACCGCTTTACTAATTTTGAGGAAACTATCACAGCTCCTGTGTATCTAAACTTCGATGATCCTGTAAAGAAGAACATACAGGTAAACCTTCTTGGGATACCAGACAGCCACGAAATTGCAGATACGCCAGAGGTTCGTTTTGTTGATTATAAAACGGGAAAAGAAAACCGTTGGACACCAAAACAACTAGCACAAGACCTAAAAATGAGGTTTACGGCATTGCTCGTGTTGCTTGAGAACCGACGCAGGGGAAATGATCCACAGAGCGTGAGAGGGTATATTGAATGGATAGGTACGGAGTGGAATGGTAAAGAACTTGTGCCTACAGGAGAAACAGAGGTATTAGAGATATATTATTCAAAAGAAGAACTAGACGCTTTTTCTTTGATTATAATTTCTACTATTGAGGAAATAAACCAAGAGTATGAGAACTTCTCAAGTGCACCGAAAGAAAACCTTGTATCAGAAGAAGATATAGCAGAATACGCGGAGCTAGAGGCTAAGAAAAAAGAAATAGAATTGAAACAGTCTGTAATTAAAGAGCGAGTGTTTGAGGTTATGAAGTTTTCGGGGCAACAAAATGTAAAGCACGATTTGGGGTCATTTTCTATCGCTACAAGTAAAAAGTACCAGTACCCAGATGATTTAGAGTTTCAAACAGAGAGTGGGAACATTATGACACTTGCATTAGGTGAGGAGATATTAGTTGGGTTATCAAGTGCAAAGAAAAACTATGAATTGAACCACGAACCTGTTTCTGTAACACATTCTATTAAGTTTAACGCTCCACGAGCAAAAAAGAAATAATGATAATCAAAGCAATAAAAAAGAATATAGAGATATCAAAAGCGGGAAATCCTTATACACGAGTTATTCTCCAGTTTGACGAATATAAAGACGGCAAGGGTAATAGGCGTTGGATCACTGGTTTTGGTAATAAGAAAACGTGGGGGTGGAAAGTTGGAGACGATGTAGATCCTACGGTTATAGAGGAGGGGCAGTATCTCAATTTTAAGTATGAGGACACAGACGAGAATAGATTGAATGTATACGAGCTACCTGCAACTATAGGGTTTGTTATGGACTTACTAAAAGGAAAGCCAGACAGACCAGCAGAGACAGTGCAAGAAGATGTTATTAACACAGACGATATACCTTTCTAATGAGAACAAAACGCATTACATTATTTTATAATCTTACTCAAACAGAGGTTATACCACCTGCTGTGCGTGAGTTGGAGAGGAAGGATAGGTGGATAAAAGACATACAAAATACGGTAGAAGCGGACTATAAACCTAAAATAATAAAGGTTATATATGAAATGTTTGATCCAGAGGTGGAACGCCAGAGGAGGTTTTTCAACGGAACTTGTGTGAAGTATTACGCTATACAGAATATGGATATGATAGAAGGTGAACCGAATAACGACACTATTAAAAAGTATAGGGAAGAACTATTGGACGAATTGCTTGGGTATGATGTTTCACTTGTACACAGGACTGTTAGGAGGAGAAAATCAACATCTGATTTCAAGACTGTACAGGCGTGGAATAAGTTTCTTGGCTTGTTGGAAGAAAACATCTTTGATAACGCAGGATATGAGTTTCCAGACAGTCAGGAGTTTTGGGAATTAGTGAGACAACACGGCTACGAAGAAGCAGAACGGATATCATTGGAAAGATTACAGGCTAACTTGAAGGCAAAATTATGCAAGTAGATTATATAAAAATATATCGTGCCTACATACAGGCAAAAAACGATAAAAAGAAAACTATTATACAGGTTGCGAATGAATTAGGGATTGCAAGAAGTAGCCTATATGAAATAGTAAGACATATTGAAAATGGAGACATCACACAGATACGAAAATGTACAAAACAATCCAGACTTAACTGTTTGTGGGAGCATAAGTATAAAATCTTCTATGAGGCATTGCCGAAAAATAAGAAGGTACAGACAGTGGAGGTATTCAAAAAACTGATTAGAGATATGCACAAAGACGGGTTTGGGGTGTCTCTTATCGCAGAATTAACAGGCAAAGACCGTTCAACGGTACTATATCATCTAAAATAATATGGCTCAAAATATAATTAAGAAAGACCACGTGCAAAACAAGACTTTTAACTACTCTAAAGGAGAGGTGAACCTAGACTTTACGCTAAGGGTAGATATAAAGACACAATTAAAAGATTTTTTGGAGATTTTGAAGGTGTCAATAAAAGATGTGGAGGAGGAGATTAAAAACATAAAGTAGGGCTTATGGATACAACAAAAGCAAATGTAAAAGCAAATAGACGTGCTAGGAGAGCAGAACAAGCGAGACAAAGACGCTTTAACGCAGAAATAGATAAGTCTGATCGTATATATGAGGCAAATCAAAGGAAAGAGCGTAGACAAGCACGTTTACGTAAAAAGATAGAAGCTTCACGCAAGAGAAGTGAAAAGAGAAAGGAGTTGAGGGCACAGATAGCGGAAAAAGAAGGCGTGTCTCCAAGTAGGGTGGTATGGAATGGTGCAGGGATTGAATACACCATTAAAACACGTAAAAGAGCAAAGTTGGCTATCCAGAAACAAAAGGAAAGGAAAATTAGACAAGAGAAGTTTGATAGACGTAAAAATAAATAGATATGGAATTGTTTGATTATCAAAACAAAGCCGTAGATTTTGTAAAGGACGCAAAACGTGCCTACATTGCTCTTGACTTAGGTATGGGGAAAACACTCACTTCTCTTGCGTCAATGCACGAGGTTGGGAAGAAGCACGTTCTACTTGTTGCAGAAAAGAATGAGATAGTGAATAGTCAAAACTTCAAAAAAGAGGTAGAGACGCATTTTGACGACCTTACTTATCATTCTCTAAGAGAGGTAGACCTTGAGTATGTCTATGGATCAACACGGGCAGTGTGTGGCATAAACCCTGAGGGGCTTATTAAGCACGAGCCAGAGGAAATAAAAAAACTATTTGACACTATGGTAATAGACGAGGCAACTCTAGCGAAGACCACGACAACGAAGCGTTTTAAGAGAGTGCATAAAATAACAAAGGAAATGGAGTATCTCGCACTTCTATCGGGCACACCTATGATGAATGGAGCGTCAGAGTTGTATGCACCACTTCTCTTGCTTGAGCACCCTATGGTGGTTGGTAAGGGAGCAGACGCTAAAAAGGCTTTTGAAGCTGTGTTTGCAGGTGGTCATTATAGAAAAATACGAAATACTGGAAAGTGGTTTCAGGACTATGCGTGGTGGGCAAAAGGCTCAAATCACGTGCGGGTATTGCGTTGGTTGCTTCGGGATCACTTCTTCATAATGAGTAAGTCAGAGACAGACATATTCAAGAAGAAAATACGGAGTATTGAGTGGATAGATATGAATATGGAGTGGCTTGGGGAGTATACACAGGCGTGGAATAAGTATTTTGAAGAAGCACAAAAAAGAGATGTAGACTTAGACAATATACGTGAATTGCGTGGGCTTATTGAAAATGGGCAAATGTACCAAGTGAATAGCAAGTGGAAAGCAAAAAGGGTTGCACAAGATATAGCAAACGGAAAGTATGGAAATCAGCGTATAGTGGTCTTTTCAATGTTTGTAGAGACAGACGCAATCCTTCAAGAGGAGCTTAAAAGGCTAAAGGTATCATTTAAGACCTTTGATGAAGTGCAAGAATGGAAGACTGGAGACGATCAAGTGCTTGTTGGGAGGATTAAAGCTCACGGTAAGGGTGGAAATCTACCAGAGGCTAGTGTATGTCTTTTTGTTGATATGGATTTTGTACCCGCAAATAACATACAGGCAGAGAATAGGATAGATAGACCAGAGCAGAAGAATGATATGCAAATTGTATATTATCTTACAAGAGGAGATGATGTTATAGATACGCACGTTAGAAAGATAAACCAAGACAAAGCACAAAAGATTGAGCGTTTTATGAAGCCACTATCAGATGAGGAGATAGAGGATATGCCACGCTTGTTGGCGAATATGCGTATAAAGTTTCGTAAAGAAATGGAATTATTAGGTATATAATACTATATGAAAATAAAAACAATCAAAGAAATGGTTGAGGAGGTATTAAGAGAAGTGCCGAATACACGTAACTCAGATATAGACCTTACTATAGAGATATGGAAAAAGTATTTTCCAGACAAGGTAATAATTGGGAAAAGGGGGGACGCTATATATTTAAGACATCTTCATAGTCTACCACGTGAGGATAATGTGAAGCGGATCAGGGCACAATTTAATTCTGAGGAGAAGTATTATCCAACAGATCCAAAGGTCGCAAAAGCAAGAGGTATTGAAGAAGATAAGTGGAGAGCAGTGTTAGGGTATCCACCAAAAGAGGTGACACAATACCCTACAAAGAGACCGTCTTATATGGACACAAGACCGAAAACTTTGTTTTAAGACTGTCCAGAGAAAGTGTGGATAACTATGTTGCGAGGTTCTTTCAAATAGAATAATATAAAAGTGTGGTATTCAGATACTCCGCTTCCACCCGAGCCTTTATGGGGTGACGGTCAGGGGAAACGAACGAAAGTTTTGTTGCCCTCTCATCTGAGAGAAAAACTTTCAAAGACCTAGGCGACAGGTCTTTGCCGAATGGAAGCAAGGTATCTGGGTATCACAGTTTATAAATAACAAAATACTATGTATTACGATATACCAGAGTGGCTCATTGACGATATGCAACGTCGTCACAAGATAATGAAGTTTACACGAAGAAAGAGGTTTTATGATTTTACAGTAGATACTCTTTTTATTTTCGCTCTTTCATTGCTCTTTGGACTTATATTGTTTATGGTGTATGCCTTGAATGTAGGAATACACGAAACAACAGAGGAGCAGTCTCATACAATGGTTACCGCAACAATCACAGCCTATACTTCAAGTGTAGACGAAACAGACGATACACCATTTGAGACCGCTTCTATGACACAAACAAGAAGGGGGGTGATAGCGTGTCCTTCAAAGTATGAGTTTGGTACGCAGGTTGTTATTGAGGGTCGGCAATATACCTGTGAGGATCGTATGAACCGTAGATACCGAGACCAAGAACGTTTTGATATATGGGTTGAGACGAAAGACGAAGCGTTTACTTGGGGAGTTAGAGAATTACCAGTTAGGATTTTAACATTAAATTAGTATGAAAAATAAACAAATAGCACTTTGGGCAATTATATCCACCGCAGTATTTATAGTGGCTATGATGTCAGGAGGAGAGACAACAGAAGGTTTTGCAATGTTTGCTTACTATGGGGGAATTATTGGATTTTATGTATTCAACATCTGGGGTTGGGTAAGACTATTAAAGAGCTAATATGAAGAACATTATAGACAATCTTGAAGCTATAAAGGGAAATATAGTAGATGTAATGAAAAAAAATAATCATTATAAAACTATACAGGCAGTATCTTTTGTGGGCATTATTGCAGTGATTGCCCTTGATGTGTTTGTAGGATTACCTCAAACAATTTTTCTTGCATTAGCAGGTGTAACTTCTATACCACTAATTCACTCAACATTACAGAAGACTTACCTTAGAGGATTGGCGGTAGGTATGGTAGACGGAGCGGTATCTTTAAGTGTAACTAAGGATAAAAAAGTTCCAGAAAAAAGTGGAAAAGTGGGTAAAAGAAAAGCCAAGAAAGTGGTATAATATAAAGGTCGGGCACATTATTAGTCATAATCATTGTTCTATGGAAAACGAAAACACAGGGACACCAGTAGAAGAAACAGTTGAAGAAGCAACAGAAGAAGCTACTGAGGAAGTGAGTGAGAGTGTAGAAGATACTGAGGTATCTGATGACGCACCTACTGATGATGAAGCGGAGGACGCAGAGGTATCTGCAACTGACGTTGAAGCTGATGTTAAGGAGGCACTTGCGAACGGAGCTACTGACGAGGACGTTATGTCATCTTTCGGGATTGACGAAGCGAGACTTGCAGAGATCAGAGGGTAAGTTCGTGCTTGTATAGGGGAGGTACACAGTATCTCTCCACTTATGAGCGAGAATAAAAGGGATTTTACAAAAAAATGTACAAGAGAAAGTGGGATACACGAGTATGTTGCGTTTGACGGACTTGAAGTCTGCAAACACTGTAAACACGAGATTATTAAAATTACGCGTGTAAGTGTGATTTCTCCTTATACGAGGTATATAGCACCTATACCACAAAATAGCGGTGGCGGAGGTATAGGTCAATCAGTAATTGTCCAACAAGGGGAGGAAAATCTAAAGTCAGAGATACCAGATAAGATATTTACTGACATATTTGAAGCAACGGGTGGAAAGTCGGCGATAATTCTTACATTTTCAGATATTTTATTAGACGAAAATGCGACGGTAAAAGATTTTAAGATTGCCGTAGCGAATATGACAATGGAGAATATCGTGTCTACACTAGCTCTTGTGATCAAAGCCTTATTAGGTCAATTAGGCGGTACATTAAACGTACGCAAGAGAAAGGAATAATAAAAAAATACCGTGAAGAATGTGGATTATCGCAGAAAGAATTAGCCAACGAAATAGGGTGTGTTTCTGCAACAGCCATATCTCTTATAGAGTCTGGGGCAAGAAAAGTTGATGCAAAAAGATTGATATATATTGCACACGTGTTGAATGTGGATATAAGCCGACTATTTAACCTAAAGTAATATGACACCCTAAACAAATTAAAAGCTGAGTATGAGGGATTGTTAAATAACTAAAAAGATTATGGAGAACATTTACCACGAAAGCGAGCGGATGATACAAGAGTTGCGTTCAGGTAGGATAAAACACCGAAGTATAGTCAAGGTTCAATGGTCGAGCGGGGCTATCCAATATATACGATTTCACTACTGGAACAAAGATAGAGATGAATTAACTGGATGTGATATGCAATTTGATAATTTGGCACTTGAAGAGTTTTGCATTACTCGCGGGGTGGTGTTAGAAATCATCAGCCCTACAAACATTTTAAACAATAGGAGAGTATGAAAAAGAGAAAAGGAGAAACAATATGGATAATGATTAGAAATGTAATCTCGTGTTTATTTGGTAGGCATAATATGGGATATTATTGTTTGGAGTTCGGTCTTGAGTGTCGGTGTGGCTATCGTCACCTTGATCATCACCTTAAGTGTGAATACTGCGGAGGATCAGGAAAGATACCTGTAATGGAGCAGGTGTACGCAGGAGAGCCACATTACGCGGACATTGGAGCAGAGAAAGATTGTATTTGTGTAATTGAAGAATAACTATGATTATACATCAGGATAAGAGTTATGAACGAGTAATATATGGTAATATAAAAGGTATATGAGCGAAGGAAAACTACAGGTATATAAACAAAACGGGGTAAAACAGAGACCAGATGTCGGGCTGACAAAGGAAATTGCTAGTTTATTAGTTCAGCGTATATTCTCGGGCGAAACACTCTATCCACCCGAGAGAAAGATAGAACTACTCCTTACAGATGATAAGGGAGGGAAAAAACCCTACACCTTATCTTCTTACACTATAAATACGTGGGTTAAGAGAGATGTTGTAATACCAGAGACGGGAAAGACATTACGTTCACTACTTGACGAAGCGAGAGAAATGTATCGGACTAAAAAACAGGAAAAAAGGCGGGAAAAAATGCTTGAGAAGGTAGAGCACGAGTTCAATCGTACTATAAACCTACGGACAAGTGAGCCAGTAATAGGAATGTTTGGAAAGATTTATGACAAAAACGGGCAATTAGTACGAAAAGAAAACCCTGCATTACTTAAGGTAAAAATGGATACAGCAAAGTTTTTGGCAGAAAGATTGAAACCAGACATATATGGAAAAGTGGAAAAAGCTGAGCACAAAGTAATGCACTTTTCATTGGCGGATCTAAGACAAGCGAAAAAGGAGATGTCAGAGGAGAAAGAAGAAGAAGTATAGTTTATAAAATAAAGAAACATTATGGATTACAAAGAGATTGACGGAATGGAGCACGATTAAGTTGGGGGAGATAAACTTTCCGATAGAGTATTTTGACTAAAAGGTGTAGTTGAGCCATATATTGAGGCTTAAAATTGAGCTATAAGAGATATAAAATAATGGGACGATATAAGTATCAAAGAAAAACAGGAAAGAAGACGGGTGTAAGACAAAGGGAGTATTGTGATTGTGGAAAAGAGTTGTTGCCACACAAACAAAGGTTTTGTTGTGACAAATGTCAGAGAAAAAGTTATGCACTTTTGAAAAAGAAAATAATTTAGCTTTTTGTATAATAAAAATGGAAACACTTTAACAAAACGGAGACCGCAATGTCAGAATATACTGCAAGTATGTATTGTCGGTCTTGTAAAAAGATTGACGCTCACAGAGTGTATCTCTTAAGAGTATATGGTGTGGAGGGTGTAGGACATTATGTTCACATAGGACACTTATGCTTACAAGAGGGTGCTCTTGAGGATCATTGTCTTTTTTACACTGAGGATATGTTGAGTGTGAGAAATTACAACTCTCTTATATCTTTAGCCAGAAAAGACTATCCCTATGACAACATAGACGAGGAGGGTACAGATGAAGAAGAAGCGGAGGAATACTGAGGTTCTTGGATACCATACTTGTGAGAAGTGTGGTAGATACGGAAAAATGACGCGTCATCACGTAGCACCACGTAGGTTCTTCGGCTCAATGGGTAGGGTAGTGTGGTTATGTAGGTCTCCTTGTCACGATAAGGCAGACAGACTAATCAACACAGGTACAAGAAGGACAATGGAGTGGTACGAGAGAGTATACGCTCAGTTCATCTCACCTAAGAGGACAGGTTAAACCTGTCCTCTTTATTCACACTTTTGTTTTATTGACAGAATAAAAATGTTATAATATAGAAATGAAATAAAGCCATTATGGATAAGGGAACAGTAATTTTAATACTACTCACAGCCTGTATCAGTGCTTTTTTAGTGACTTTAGCAACAATACTTCCAGTATGAGTAACCCCACAGTAAAAAACAACATCAAGCAGATAGAGGAGTGGAGCAAAGACATTTTCTTATTTGCAGGGGACTGTTTGGGAATGAAGCCGTCAGAGCCTATAGATGAATTAAGGGGTAAACCCATAAAATACAAGGATAGTTTTGGCGTAGAACGCACGACTATCCTTTTTGATAGAGACGGACGCTTGGTGTACCACGATCTATCCTTTTACACTATGGATATGTTCAAGTTTCAGGATAGGGCACGGTTCAAGGCATTATATAAAGGCACACGATACACGTGGCAACAGACAGTAGAGCTAGAGGCGTATAACCGAGCACTTGCAACGTTTGACAAAGATAGCTTTGATATGGCACTTCGTTGGATAACAATCAAGTCAGGACACGGCACAGGAAAGACAGCGTTTCTCTCAACGGTATCATTACACTTTTTACTATGTTTCTTTGGTGCACAGATAGGAGCAACAGCAAACACCGAGCAACAGTTGAAGGATATATTCTTAAAGGAGTTGTATTTTTGGCGAGACAGACTGCCAGACACATTGAAGGGTAATATAGAAATGCTAGACGATATGGTGCGTATTAAGGACACGAAGGATTGGTTCTTACGTGCACGAGTAGCCAGAAGCGAGAAACCAGAAGCATTGGCGGGATTACACGGAGAATACATTTTGATATTAGTAGACGAGGCGTCAGGAGTTGCGGATATGGTATATGAGGTTATGAAAGGTGCTCTTACAGGTAAAAACTTTATTGTTATATACACAAGCAACCCGACGCGAACAGAAGGAGAGTTTTATAACAGTCATAAAGCAGGTGCGGAATATACACAGCTATCATTTTCAAGCAGACATAGTCCTATTGTAGAGGACGATTATGTAACACGTATGGAGAGCGACTATGGCGTAGGAAGCGACGAAGTAAAGATACGTGTAGACGGAGAGTTTGCAGGAGAGAATGAAATGGACGACAAGGGGTGGATACCACTCTTTGCGAATATGACGATATTCTTTGAGCCGTATAAAAATCAGATAATCAACAGAGCTATCATTGGAGTAGACCCCGCAGGACAGGGAAGGGATAGTTCAGTGGTGCACGTGAGGGATAATGTGTACCTAAAGGAGGTATTGAATGAAAAGACCAGTACCGAAGTAGACCTTGCACGAAAGATTGAGACTATTAGAGACGCATATAACTGTTCAAGCAATGATATTGGCGTGGAAGCATTTGGTCTTGGAGCGAAGGTAGTAGCGAATATCAACACAAAGACGGGGGAGAATGTAACAGCAGTATTGACCGACAAGCCGAGAGAGGAGACAAAAGACCGTTTTCATACATATAAGTCAGAGTTGGCGTGGAGGTTTAGGGAATGGGTAGCGAAAGGAGGGATAATCATAACGAATAATCAGAAGGCGTGGCTTAACGAAATGGAGAAGATTAAATATAAGCGTGACAAACAAGGTCGTATTATGCTTATGGATAAAGTAACGTTCAAAAAAGAGTATCGTTTCAGCCCAGATCGCTTTGACGCAGGGTGTATGACTTTCTTTAAGGACGAACCGACAATGCCAGTTCATTTGACAAAGGCACAGTTGGAGACAAAAGAAATGGTAGAGTTTATGCAAAGAGCACAATCAACCAGTAAAACAGATGAAAGTTATTCAAGTATGTAGACTATACTTTGAAACATTATTAGTGATATAATCAAAACAATATGGAAAACAAAAATCAGAAAGACGCAAGTCTTGACACAAGTGAAAAACTAAAGAATGTATATGGTAGTGATGAGGAAGGTAAGTACGCACAAGATTTGATACAGGGAATTAACGACGACTTAGAGTTGAGAGAGAAGAACTCTCTTGTATTCAATGGAATAAGTTATTCAGACGCATACGAATACAATCAAAAGAAAGCAATAAACTATTCACCACCACGTAACCCTAAAGATGACAGGCAAATCTCAATGGGATTAGTACACGAAAAGATAATTGGCTTTTGTGCTATTTTCTTAAAGTATGTATTCAAGAGACGCATTAAGTGTTACGACGAAAACGGAAACCTTATTAAAGGAATGGGAGATATCTATGACCTCTCAATAGAGTTTTCACACAAGCTAGAGGAGTTCAAGAAAAAGGTAGCACTTATCTATTGGGAAACATTTACGCAGGGTAACGCATTTGTATATGAAGATTGGGAGGTAAAAACAAAGGATATGCCTAAGGCATTTGTCATTGGGGAGGACGGAAAAAGAAAGCTTGTTACTGCAGATACTATGGATTATACATACGAGTTCCTAGACGGTCTTACATACGAGAAAGGAGATCCTGCACAGTTCAGACGTGCAGTATCAAGGGTATTAGACGGAAGACAGGTTATTTTTGGAAACCCAGAGATTGAGGAGGTACAAGAACAGCCACGTATTACATTAGAGTTTGAGTTTACTAAGGCAGACGCAGAAGCAATCTTTGGTTCATTGAAACGTTGGAAGTTTGTACCAAAAACACGCCAAGACATTGAGGTAATGGTAGGAGAGAAAACAACACTATTTGACAGTGCACGACATAAAGATCCAAGTGATACCTATATTGGGCACTTAGTATTAGACGCTGAGCACAATCGGTATAACTGGTTTGTGAATGGTGTAATGATGTTGCCTATGCAAACACCTATGACACTATTCTATCCACGCGGTAACTACCCTCTCTCAAATGTACCTGCAGAGCGATTGAGAGGTTCAATTTATGCACGTTCAATACCTGCAAAGACCAAGTTCAACGCAGACTTTGTAGATTGGGCATTGAAAATGTTGTCTAATAAGTTTGAGCAAGGAGTAGACCCTGCAATTCTCACACGGGGCAAATATACGCTTACACGCGATATGTTCAGGGGCGGACAGGTAACACACGGTGTATCAGGAGATGATTTTGAAAAAGCAGATCCAGACAATAAGGGAGTAACACAATCAGAGTTCAGTTTTGTAAATATGCTCAAGGAGATTATAGAGAGCCAGTCTCTCAATCAGACTTCAACAGGAGAATTATCAAGCGGAAACACAGCGTTTGAAATCGCGAAGGTAGACCAAGCACAACAGGATAAACTTGGATATCTATTGGACGGTATTATGCTTGGCTTTATGGATATGGCTATGCGTAGAGCAGAAACTATTGAAAGTAAGTACACAATCAAACAAAAAGAGACAATCGTGGACGGTAAGACTATACCTGTATATCAAAACTTCACAGTGAATGTAGCGGGTATTGAGAACGTGGTCGTCTTTGATGAAGAAGTAGGAGGAGAGACATACGACTTTGAGACAAAGAGAAGTGAGCTGTTTCAAAAGGGCTTTACTGAGAAGAAACAAGGATATCCTACAGAATACTACTTGGTAAACCCTAAGATATTAAGGGAGAATAAGTACACGCTTGATATTGAGATATTGCCAGAAAGATTAAAGGAGAGCCAGTTGCAAATGATACAGCTCTTTGACGAGTTTACACAGCTTATAAATCTATTTGGACGGGACATAGAGGGAGGTTCAATCTCAACAGATCAGTTAAAGAAAGAGTATTTGGAAGTATCAGGTAGACCAGATGAGCTTTTCACATCTGATATGTATAAAAAACTAGATAGAGAAATAGCAGGACAGGAGGCATATCAAAAAGGGAGCTTTGGGAAACCAACAGTAAAGGAAGCACAAGAACAACAGATATTAAATAAATAATTATGTACACACAGAAACCCACAACAGTATCAGAGTATTTAAGAGCAAGAGACTTGGTACTAGACCCTCTACTTATAGATGTAGACCCTATACTAGAGAACCCAGAGCTTATAAAAGAAGCGTCAGAGTTATGGACTGCTAAAGAGGGCTTATTGAAAATGGTATTACAGGCACGAATAAATGCCATAGGTAGGCACATACAGAATAAGGCAATACCAGAAGAAGTAGTAGTGTATCGTCAGGCATTAGTTGAGATAGGAGCATTAGTGAATGATTTTGAGAAATACAAAGGTATACACGGACGAAATGCACAAACAAAAGAGGACAATAGCGAGAACGCAACCGAACAACTAGCCGATCCTACGCCCGAAGGAGAGGAGAGTTCATTATAAATAATAATAAATAACGCGTATGGAAAAAGACGAACACGGCAACCCTATTGAGGAAGCCAAAGGTGAGGACAACACCGTAGCAGAAGCCGACGCGTTTGGAGAGCCAAACAAGCCCGAACCCTCTGTAGTAGAGGATAAGAAGGAGGAGGGAGTGGACGAAATAGAAAAGCACCCGCTTGTAAAAGAGTTACGGGGGCAAATTGAAACCGTAAAAAAAGAATACGGTGGAAACCTTGCAGGACAGCGAGAGGTTATTAAACGCCTTGAGTCTGAGATTGAAAGCATAAAGAAAGGTGGAAATCCTACAGGTAAAGATAAAGAGGGAGAAGATACAGGTGAGGTACTCTTTAAGGAAATCAAGTGGAGTAAAGACCTTAGTGAGGAGGAGAGAGACGAGATGACAGATAACGAAATCAAGCAAATGGACGTTATTGCGTCAATGCAAGAGGCACAGAATAAGATGTATGCAGAAATGCAATCAAAGGGTAAGAGTGAGGAAGACACAGGAGTAAAGGATATAAACTCTTTTGTGCGTAAGGAAGCTATGGAGCTATCAGGAGATGATACCGAACTTACGAACCTTATTATTGAGAGTTTTAACTCAATGAAGTTTTCAACAGAAGGTCTTTCAGAAGAAGAACTTAAAAAGCGTGTTGAATTATCTGCAACTCAAGTGCCTACATATAAAGCACCGAAAGAACAGCCTACAAAGACAGGTAAGCCCGTAAAGAAAGGAGGAGGAGATACTGATCCATTTGGTATAGATAAGATTGTGGAAGAAGCAACGTCAGGTCAGGACGGTAATTATTCTCTATAATCTATTAAAAACTAACATATTTATTTATGGAAAAAGACGAAACAACAATGGACAACGTTGAGGAGCAGACTGATATACAAGGAGATTTTCAGGTAGGTCAAGATGAGGAGGGTACCGAAGATACTGCCAGTATTGGTGTCAGAAAAGGCTATAGTGATACAGAAGTATCTTCTGAAAAAGAAGATGTTGTACCAAGTATCTCAGATAGATTGAGCGAAAAGGAAAGCGGTTCAGTAAAGCAGGGAGTTGTAAACCCAGAACAAGCAATCCCTTTTGACATTACAAAATTGAGCAGGGAGCAAATGCAGACATTGAAGTCAATGCTCAATGCAACACCAGACGCTCAAACACGAAAGCGTGAAAATCCACGTATCAAGCTACGAAGCATAGACGGTAAGATTATTATAGACTTCAAAAGAGCATTTAATACTACTCTTAAAGACCCAGAGTTAAATAGAGATGTGGAACGACACGTAATCCCTGTACGTTTTCAAGGAGACCCAGAGGAAAAGTATGAGAACATTCTCTACTCACGCTTTATAAACTCAGACCAAATCGTATGTGAGATTGTAGACAGTAGACAAAAAGTAGAGGAGTTCATTGAGGGGGAGACTTTTTCACGAGAAACAGGCACTATGGTAGAAATGGTGCGTAAGGAAATAAAGCAATGGTATACCGTTAAATTGCCAAACGGAGATACTTTAGAAATAGAGGGTAGACTATCTAACGCGTAATGGACGAGAAAAGACGCGGGGAAATACGTAGAATAGTTGATCACTTTAGGGGTAAGGCAATAAACCAAAATGTGATTGAGGAGTTCTGCAACAGGAATAAGATAGAGCCTGTAACCTTAGGAGACTACAAAGACTTTCTTTATCAGGTAGAACACGACGAAAAAGTGTCAGTGTTGTTTCCTCTTATATTAGCAGAGTTACAAAAACTACAGTATCAACCAGAGTTTGCGGATCAGAAGGTAAGAAAAGAAATAGCAGAAAAGAATGACGAAGTACGAGTGAATATCACAAAGCTTATGGAAGAACACGCTATACCTTACAGACTGGTAAACGTCATAGGTGAGGAGTTAGGTAATCTTGTAGGGGGTAAGATAGCGTCCGCAGGTACAACTGCCTTTAATAAAGCCTTAGAAGTAATGCTTTTAATGGCAAAAGAGAGGTTTGGTGACGAGTTCAATATGAAGCACGTTGCGGAGTATGCAAAGGAAAAGTTTGCGAAAAAGGACACAAAAGAAGAAAAGTAGTATAATAGCGTTCTATGAAAGAAAAGATAAAACACATAACCGAAAAAATCATTGGGTATACTTTACTCGGGTTCGTGTACTCTGTAGTAATTGCCTTTTGGCTCTTTTGGATAGTGGCTTTCATTTCTGCCATAGAAGGATACAATATCCTCCGTTAAAACATAATGCGAAGACACCCCACCTATGGGGTGTTTTTGTTTCCACTTATCCACAGTTTGCATTTGTTTTGCTTTTATGAAAGAAGGTGTGGTATAATGAGGATACCGAAAGGCAAAGTTTATGTAATGGAAACGGTGAGACACCGACAGCAAAGTGTTCCAAAGCATATTTTGACAATATAGCCCGTGAAAGAGGCGTGTCATTTGACAAGGGGTTACTCTTTCAACCTCCAACTATCCGACTTGCAATCGGTCAAAACTGCAGGAGGCAACGAACTAGCGTTGCCATTCTGCGTAAGAGAGACAACACTGGTTCAAAATCAGTGTATTTTTTATACATTGACATTTATTCATTTGTAAGTATTCAAACGTATGATAAAGCATATAAATGGCGACCCAACTATCAACGAGTACGTAGCACCCGCTTCAACAGCGTTCACTTTTAATGACGTTGTAACTCGTAATAGTGCAGGAAAACTCGCCCTCGCAACAGCTTCAACACCACGTTCAGAACTTCTAGGTCTAATTCAGCAAGAAATTGCTTCAACAGACAGCGACTATGCTTCTGACAAGTCAGTAGCAGTCTTGGAGTTCACAGACGACGTAGAGTTTGAGGCAGACGTAGAGACAGGCACACTTACAACAGCAATGCGTGGGTTAAGATTTGATCTTAACAGCGAAGACGGTATTGACGTAACTTCACAAGGGCAAAAAGCCGTTGAGATTGTACGATTTATCTCTACCACTAAGGCACGTGTTAAGTTTGTAAAGGGTGGCGACAAAATGCGTCTAGTAAGTTATCAGCAAGATGTAACAGTAGCAGATTTCACTGACGGTGGATCAACTACTGGAACACTAGATTTGGGTATATCTATTCCTGCGGGAGCAGTATACGCTCAGTCTCTTATTACAGGTCTTGTTGGATTTGCAGGAGATACATCAGCAACACTCCAGATTGGAGACGGTACAGATGTAGATAGGTACTCAACAGGTACTCCTTCTGTATTCACTACAGCGTCAGCAGGTATTGACGCGGGAGTTCCTTCTGGAACAAAGTTCCATTCAACAGCAAAAACACCTAAATTGACTATTACTTCTAACTCAGACTTCGGTCTTGTAGTGACAGAGGGTAATGGAGCAATGACAGTGACGCTGTTCTGGTACGAAGCGAACTAATAATTCGCACTTTATTCACTTTTAATCTAATCATAATCTTATGTTAGTTAGCACTATGACAACTCCCGCAGTAAATGACCTCATCAAGAAGTCATTTGTGAAAGAGGCGTTCCGACCCGCAGGGGACGTACGACGTATCTTCCACAAGGAAAACGGCGACTGGAGTTCTAACACAAAGAGGATACAGGAAATGGATCGCGACCGATTTGCAGAGCAAAAGGTAGAAGGTCAAAGTTCTGCACAACGTGGTATCTCACAGGGATACTACAAGGACATTGTTCGCAAGACAGTTTCTGTTACCCGACTTGTGTCAGGTGAGGCTTATAAAGCCCTTACCGCACATAAACTTGCACAGTACGCAACTCAGACTGGTGCAGATGTAGTAGACAAAATTGAGTTGGATATGAGGAACTTTATAGGTTACGGTTCAAGTTCTTCTTATACAGACAATGGTGGTTTTACTATTGACACAACTGTAGGAGACGGGTTGGCTCTATTCCACACAACTCACACATTGAAGAACAGCTCTACAACTTATTCAAACATTCTTTCTGGTGCTCCGTCATTCAGCGAGAGTGCATTGGAAAGTGCAGAGGACTTCTTCAATTACAACGTTCTGGACAACAACGGACAAAGAATTACTATGAACCCTAATACAATCATTACGAGCCGAAAGGCAACTATGGTGAACAGGGTTGCACGTATTCTTGGCAGTATGTCTCCAGAGCTTATTGAGGGATCAACAAACGCAAACGCAGGTGTGAAAAACACCTACAAGAATAAGTACCGACATCTTATTGTTGAGTTTGACGTTACTGCTCTCAACGTAACAGATAGCGATAAGTCATTTTATTGGTATCTAGGTGCTCTAGGTGGTATGCCCGAGACAAGTTTTCAGGGATACTATGTATCTTGGACATCTCCTATGGTTGCACCTGCGGAGATCAATCAAGACAAGTGGACACTATCCTACACAGGACGAGCCGTTTACGGTATCGGAGCTGTATCAGGAAAGGGTCTCTTGCAGGTTCAGGCAACTGCGTAAGCAGGTCTTGGGCACTCTCCTTGCCTCTCTCGGGGGGCGGGATAGAGTGCCAAAGACACATTATTGGCTCTAATCTTGACAAATATATGGCAAGACGAAAACAAAACGTAAAGAAAATCTATTTTGACTTCTCAAACGAAGCAGTAGATGAGCCGATCTTCAAAGCAGTTGCTGACGCTGTTACAAGTGCAGGTACACTTTCACACCAAATTGCGGTGGATATAGGTGGTACTACTTATTACTTGTACGCGTATACAACTGGTTCGTAATTCGGGCGTTATACCTGTCTCTTATGGGGGCAGGATATAGCGTCTGAGGAGGATTACTCACATTAACAAATTATTTATGCAAGACATATTTCCAAACATACGAGACGGACGAAAGACTGTAACCACAGCAGGTACAGCAGAGCGTCTAGTCTCAGCAAACACGCCTTGCCGAAAGGTAACAATAATGGCGGAGTTAGATAACACTGGCTACATCGTGATCGGTGACAGTACAGTGGTCGCAAGTTTATCAACAAGACGCGGTATTCCTCTTTCAGCAGGTACATCTGTAACACTTGATATATACGATTTATATAGCATATATCTTGACGCAGAAGTAAGTGGAGAAGGGGTAACCTTCCTCTACCAGTTCTAATTATGCAAATTATGAATAAAATTAAAGATTTCTTCAAAAGACAAAGCCTCTCCGTACTTATTGCGGTGTTTGGGCTTGTTTTGTTAGGAGGAGCGGTCACTTTTGCACAGGTAAACTCTGCAGTTGGGGGACAAAGTCTTTTCCGATTACTTAATGGTGCAGTGACACCTACAATATCAACGTGGACACTAGGAAGTCCTAGTAGCCCTATATCACACGGCTATTTCACAAATCTTACCGCTTCAACAACAGTAACTGATACGCTCACATTCTCGGGTGTAGGAGGAGATATAGATTTCGAGGGGTTTCAGATCACGAACGCGGGTCTTATAACAGGAACTCACTTTATGGCTACAAGCACCACTGCAACATCAACATTCGCAGGAGCAATAGATGTAAGTAGCGGTGCGCTATTCGTAGACCCTTCATTGAATAGAGTGGGCTTCAATAACAATGCTCCCGCTACAACAATGCACATAGGTAACGATAGCTCTGCAACATTACAGGGTATGTATTTCACGAACACACAAGGAACTACTCGTATGGGAATTGCAGGTGGTGGTTCTGATATTATTTCTTCAACAGTAGCAGGAGACTTTGCTCTCGCAAACACAAACGCTACAGGGGATATGATTTTTGGAACTGGAGGTAGTGCGACAGAGAATGAAAGAATGAGAATACAAGCGGACGGAACTATTGGTATCGGTACTAATTCTCCAAGTGAGAAACTAGAAATAAACGGAAACTTTGAGTTTAGTGGAGACGGATATATCAAAAGAGCAGGTACAGAGCTTCTTTACTTCACATCGGGTGCTGTTCAGACTTCTCAAGACCTTTATGGAACAGCAGACTTGAATACTGATTTGGGTCTTATAACCAGAAGGTGGAAAACACTCTACTCAGCTACTCTAACAGACACTGGAAGCAAGGTAGGAATAGCCACAACATCTCCCACAGCAACTCTCACAGTAAACGGAAACATAGTATCAGAAAGCAACGCTCTTACAGACGGAGCTACGATAGATATAGATTGGGCACAAAGTAATGTCCACTATGTAACTTTGGGCGATAACAGAACAATCACATTCTCAAATGTTCAAATCGGGCAGTCAATCAGAGTATATGTAACACAAGACGGCACAGGTTCACGAACACTTACATACCCTACAATCGTATGGAAAGACGCTACTGCTCCGACATTGACTACAACAGCAGGTGCTACAGACATACTTGTATTCACAACAGCGACTTCAACAGGAACAGTCTTCGGCTCTTATTCAACAGGTTACTAAAACGCTTATGAAGAAATCAACACTTAAAAACTGGTTGCGAAAAGGAACAAGTATATTACTTACGGTAGCTTTCGTAGTTGTTGGTACTTTTTCTTATAACACTTTCCTTGCTAATGCTGATACGGGGACATTTGATGTCCTTGTAGTTGGTGGTGGTGGAGGGGGTGGTAGACAGAGAGGTGGAGGTGGTGGTGCGGGTGGATATATATATCAAACAGCACAAGCAATAGATGTAGGCACATATACAATCACAGTGGGTGCAGGTGGGGCAGGTTCTACTAACGATGCAAATAAGGGGACTAATGGTGGAAACTCATCTATTGGTGCATTGTATGTTGCTATTGGTGGAGGTGGAGGTGGGTCAGTCTCAAATCAAGACGGTGCTACTGGTGGCTCTGGAGGTGGTGGTGGATATAATAACGGCACATTCACAATAGGAACTGGAGGAGGTGCAACATCAGGGCAGGGGAACACAGGGGGGAGTGCAACACACCAAGAACATTCTGGCGGAGGTGGCGGTGCGGGTGCAGTGGGTGCAAATGCGGGTACAACCGCTGGAGGTACGGGTGGTAACGGATTATCCAACTCAATAACTGGTTCTTCAGTAACTTATGCGGGAGGCGGTGGAGGAAGTGAGATAAGTACCTGTAATGGTGGAAACACTGGAGGAACTGGCGGAGGTGGTGATGGTGGTACTGCTTGTGGGGGACAAACAGCAGGAACAGATGGACTCGGTGGAGGTGGAGGTGGTAATTCAGGTGCATTTCCCGGAAATGGCTCTGACGGTGGAGACGGCGTGGTAATAGTCCGCTTTGAAACAGGAACAATCACAGTAGATGACAGCACAGGAGCAACGGAAACCACAGACGGCTCATACACAGTCCTAAAATGGACTACAAGTGGGACATTTGAATTCAGCGTAGGAGGCGGTGCAGATGACGGCACTACTATGATACTCGGAGACTTTGTTTATAAGCCAGAATATATAGCATAATGTTAGATAAAACTAAAAAAATAATAGCAGGTACAGCAATCACTATTACACTCGTAGGGAGTGCATTTGCTCTAAGAACAGATGATATTAAGCCAGACGGTAGAGTATTGAAAGAGAAATACAGCAAAGCAGAATGGGCGGAATTGAAAAATCAGGCACTAGCCCTTGTGGACAAAGAAAGTTTAACCCTCAACGAAGTTATGTTGATTGAAGATGTTATAAATACAGAATGTGAAGAAATAAGGGGGCAAAATATAAATGGCAAGATAGACATTACGAAAGCGAAGATAAAAGATTTTATAAGGGGTAATTGTGAGTTTTAATATGTTTGATCTAATACGAGAACATTCAACGGTGAACATTATAAAGAATAGTTCTTACCTGTTGGCGTTTTTTGTTGGTCTTGATATTAGAGCGTACGCAATACTAGCCATATTTATTTTTATAGATACAGTTACGGGCGTATTGAAAGTTTTAATTCTTCACGGGGGTAGGCATATCAAGTCTAGTAAATTGTCTGCGGGTGTAATTTCTAAAATGTTACTTCTTCTCGTGCCTTTGTTGGTCGTATGGGCAGGGGAAGGAATTGGAATAAATCTACTTGCTGTTGCGGGAAGTGCATTGAGTATCTTCATACTTTCAGAATTGTATTCAATTCTAGGAAATATATATGCGATACACACCAAAAAGGAAGTAGAGGAGTTTGACGCAGTATCAGCAGTATTAAATCTATTAAGAAAAAGCACATTAAGACTGTTGAACGCAGAGAAAAAAAAAATCAGTAACGACGAGCCAGAATATAAAAACGCGGTTCGTCTAAAAAATAAAAAATAGTTTATAAATTAAGAATAATGTTATGAATACAAAAACTTTAATTGAAAAATATCCGATACTACGGTCTTCTGCAGATCCAAAGCAGATGTCTATGACTATACAAGGTGTTCTGACCGCAGTTTTTACCATACTTTCACTCGTTGGAGTAATACCTGCAGACGCAGTAAAAGACATCTCACCCATTACGGATACAATCGTAACTGGTATTCAGGGAGTTCTTTTGGGGATTTCAGCAGTATTGACCACGTTTGGAGCACTGAGAAAGGTATATTACAAGTGGTTTAAGAAATAATTATGATAGAGGCAACAACACTAAAATCAGACGTACAAGGCGAGTTTGAAGGCGGAAACTCATTCTCTGTTGATTGGGACACTCAAATAAGAAAGGCGGTTGAAAACGTGTTGGATAATTGCCGTCCAGAAACATTGAAGCGTAGAGTGCCTATCTATGGAGGTCTGGCACAGCAGGTCTATATGTATTATTGTCCAGACGATGTACTTGTACCGTCAGACCTTTATACAAATGACGGTTTGCGAAAGTTCACATATTCACCACCAAAGCAATACTATAAGAAATTGGCAAATAACACTTATACTATTGAATATATAAACGGAGTGCGATTTCTAGTGGTACAACACAATATCACTGCTTCAATACTGACTATTGACAGTATGGAGAGCGTAGGCACAAAAACAGGAGGAAGTGTCGCACTCAATCAGCATAACTATCTTGTTGGATCATCTGCTATTCAGGCTACGTTTACTGACGCAGGAGTGACTGTTTCTGATACTCTTGCCTCCACCATAGATATCTCTGGCTACTTAAAAGGGGTAACATTACTACCAACATATATACCCACAGCAGATAATCTTGCCTCTATTGTGATCAGACTGCTCTCAAGTTCAGGAAATTACTATCAAGTTACAACGGCTGTGGATAGCGTTGGGGACAAGTTGATAGACGGGTGGAACATAACACGATTTGATATGGCTAATGCTACTACAGTAGGAAGTCCAGACAGCAGTGCCATTGCTTCTTGGGAGATTATAGGCACTACAACGACAGGAGAGACTATGACGCTTATCTTTGACAAGTTCACTATTCAAAAGTTTAATCCTTATTACTTAGAGTATTACTCAAATAAGCCTTATGCAACAAGTACGGGCGTACTATGGCAAAGCACTATTTCAGTAGCGAACCAAGATAAGATCAACTTTGACCGTGATGTTGCGGGTATTCTACACTACGAGCTTTGTTTGCAGATTGTTCAATCAGCAACGTTTGACAGTATAGATAGCCAAATAACCAAACGATTTGAAGGGCAATTACAGAGGAAATACAATAACTATTGGGCTTCACACCCTTCAAGTGAAGAACCTGCGACATATAGTAAGTCTCCAGAGATAGATATGAGCATAGACACATCTTTTGGTCGTCTTCAAGACAATACCGAGAGCTTAGATACATAATTATGATAGTAGATAACTTTCAAGGATACATAGAAGGAACAGACCTTACAAAAATACCTGTAAATAACTTGGCATACCCTTCCAAGAACGTTGTCGTACATAAAGGAAAAGTAACGACACGAGGCGGTCTTGTAAACGACGGGACTGCACCAACAGAAAACACTGCTATTCATTCAGAGTTTGTGTGGAAAGACGCTATTGGTGGCGTACGACCTATAAGAGTATTTGGGCAGACCGTTCAGGTTAAATATAATTCTAAGTGGTATACCATTTTTACCGCATTAGACAGTGATGTAACAAGGGTATTTTTTGCAACGTGGATTGACAGCAACGGCTCAATTATAAAGAAAAGACTATTTTTTGTAGACGGTTCTGCGACTATGTACCAGTGGAATGGAGCAATCGGTACAGTAGAAAGTGCTACTACTAATAGTGTTGTGTTGCCTACTGCAGACGGTACTTGTCTTGCACAAGGCTTTGACGCAGGAGATGTGACAGCTCAGACACTCCTTCATTTTATAGGCAGTGCAACAACGGCAAACAGTGAGGAAAGCCAGACGAATGATCCGACGGCTCAGACACTCTCAATATCAGGAACTTGGGATACTACACCAGTAGCAAATGATGTAATCATTGCAAAGCCAGTAGCTTTTGCAAACGAAGTATCTTCTACATTTGACTTAGATTTTATATATTCATACAAAAACCACATTGTTGTAGGAAATTACAATAGCGTAAACCTTTATTTCTCACATATTGAGACATATTCACTTGCAACAGGGCTTGATTTTACAATGCCCACATCTGGGTCAAGAACTGCACTTACCCCTATTTTTATGCAATTAGACGGCAATGTAACTGCTTTGATAGCACGAAAGGGTGTGCTTTGGGTATCAGACGCAGATGACTGGTATAAAGTTACAAAAACAGTTGAAATAAACCCTTATGGCTTATGGGTAGATGTGGAGAAGCTAGAGACTGGTGAACTGAAAGGAGCGTTACCTATGGCAGTAGCAAAACATAAAGGAGACATTATCTATGTTGGACAAGACAGCACTCTGCAAAGAATTACCACAAACGAAATACTTGCGACTGATGATATCCGTCTCGCTTCTGATGATGTAGAAGACTTGTTACCACGCCTAGACTTAACAAATGTACGGGTCTATTACCTAGAAAGAGCAATATACATAATTTGTCCTGCAGACAGCACACTTGTGATATTAGATTTAATTGAAGGGTTTTTCCAACCGCCACAAATAGTGCCTTTATCTTGTATTTCAATAATTGACGGTATCAAATATGGACACCACAACGCAGATAATCAGACCTATAAGCTATTCTCTGGTAGAGACGATTTAGGAACGCCTATTGAGGCGATTGTCGCTTTTGGACACTCACACGGAGAAGGCTCAATCAAACACCCTTTCCGAAAGAAAAGACATACTATGTTTGGTGTATCTTGCCGTTTGACAGTAGACACTGTTGTAGATGTAGACCAACTCTTTGAAGAAACAGGGACACGAACTGACACTAATTTTGAAATAGACGGATCTACAGTAACAACTTATGCAGTAGATGATGATGTATCTTGGGCTACACACCCTTATGCAGACCGATCGTGGGGAGGAGCAGATATGGAAGTATCAGAATTAAGACGTGCAATAGTGTTCTCAAAGTTTGACGCAGTTGCGTATTTTGATTTTAGTCCGAAGTTCACAATTACAGGTGATGATAATGAGTTTCACTTACTTGCGTGGTATATAGACGACGAAATTGCACCGCGAAAGATAGAAAGCGAGTTATTTATTAGTAAATAAAAATGTTAAAATAAAATTATGTCAATATATATAGTAAAAGCCCTAAAAACATATTTGAAAAGCCCTCTTACTGCGTCGGCTTCTTCTATCGTTCTCCGCAAGTTTGTGGACACTAAGGGTAACGAACTGGCACTCTCAGATTTTGGAGACTGGTTTGTAGTGGTGGTAAAACAGGGAGATACAATAGAAATGATAAAATGTGATGCTATATCACAGAGCGGTTCAGATACGAGTGCAACTCTTACGGTAGCAACGAATGGACGAAATCTTGATCCGACTACTCCATACGCAGGTTCAAGTACAGGTAATGCGTTTCAATCAGGTGCAGAAGTCATTGTGACAAACGACCCTTATACTGTCTCACAGTTTGGAAATCTTAATAACGCTCAAACGTGGTCTTTGCTTCAAACATTCACTCTTGCACCAGTATCTAGTCAGGACGCAACAGCTTCAAACGAACTTGTGCGGAAAAGTCAATTAGATAGTGCCGTGCTTGGCTCTCTCACACTCACTCCAGTAGTAGTACCTGCAAAGGGGGGTGCAGTTTTGGCAGTAGATAAACTTGTATATCTTGATATCTCTGACGGAAAATGGAAATATTGTGACGCAGATATTGCGGGACAAGTAGATAATGTAAAACTAGGTATTACAAGAGGTGCTTGTGCAGGTGACGGATCTGTTATAACAAACGGTGTGACAATCGCAGGGGTACACGAAGCCTCAAGCGAGATTTTCACAGCAGATACAAAATACTATGCCTCTAATACGGCAGGAGAGTTTTCTTCAACGGCAGGAACAGTGGAAGTCTCAGTAGGATTTGCACATACTACAACTAAGTTTTATTTATTCCCACGCTTTGATCAGGTTCTCACAGAGAACATTCAGGACGCACTTGCGGGTACGGCGGGAACTCCAAATGCTTCAAATAAATATGTAACAAATGACGATACCACAGGGACTGGAGACGTTGTTAGGTCTTCTGTAACTAATACAATCGCAAAGTTTGGGGGTGACGGCTCAGACGGGGCACTTGAGGTAGCCTCTGGAACGACAGATATAGACTTAGGAGGTCTTGCAGTGGTAGAAAAGAACTATACCTCAATCTCTATTACAGGGACTGGAAAAGTAACTTTCTCAAATCCACACGCAAATGGAACGATAGTAATCCTAAAATCACAAGGTGATGTAACTCTCACTTCGTCAGAAGCTCCTATGCTTGACGCTTCGGGTATAGGTTCTGCGGTAGGAAGTAA
>Ga0210043_1000626_pt1 | contig 36705 bp, 44 predicted proteins | sample CryGeymet201501t_FD_183990 | JGI IMG/M metagenome (GOLD analysis project Ga0210043, IMG submission 183990) | Groundwater microbial communities from Crystal Geyser aquifers in Utah, USA - Crystal Geyser metaG 2015-01t (SPAdes) (version 2) | ecosystem: Environmental > Aquatic > Deep subsurface >... | reverse complement strand
CTGGTTCGGAAATCTTTATGGTAACACCAACTAACCTCGAAACCGCCACGGAACGGCTACTCGCCTACCGTCGCGACAATGATATGGGACCGCATCGGGCTGCAATCCTCGCTTCGGTAATCTGGCCGGACGGCAAGTGGCTGTCGACGCAGGGCGCGGGCGCAGCCGCAACCCGCGTGCTTAAAAAACTCGGATGCCACTGGATTCGCACGAAGCACAACTGGGGCTGGATTCTGACTTTTCCGAACGCCGGAGATGTGCCGCGAGCGCCGACCACCTGAAACCTTTCATCATGCAACCTACTCAATCGCCAACTGAAACCGAGGCTGGCCGGACGGCTGCGCTCGTTGGCACTGGGGACTTGTTCTGCGCTTCGCTCGAATGGCACAAGGGGCCAGCCGAGGGCGGACAGGGCACCGCAGGAAAGAATGAGGCCGGAGTTCCGCAGTGGTGGGACGGCGACCGCCTGCTCATCATCGTGGAGACCTCTGGCGGGCGTGAGATCGCCGTGGTGGACATCAGCGCGGACGAAGAATACTTCGACGTGCGCGACGCCAGCACTGGCGACACCTACGATGCGTGGGGGCCGGAATGCTGGTCGTGGTGGGCAAAACTCACGAAGCACAATCTTCCGCGAACAACTAGGGTGTGTTTTCAAAATCGATGAAAGAGCCAATCGATGATGGCGGCAAGTTGAACAAAGCCCAAAAAGGTGTGAGCGAGTTTGTCGTAACGGGTGCTAATGCGGCGTTGGGCTTTGATCCGACCAAAGAAGTTTTCAATCCGATGCCGTCGTCGGTAGTAACCGCGATGGAACCGACTCGGATGGCGCCGGCCGCGTTTGGGCGGGATGCAGCAACGGGTGTTTTGCTGGTGCAGCCCGAGCCTAAAGATGTCCGCGTCGAAGCCTTTGTCGGCCACGATCCGACGGTGGCGCACCCCGGCGAGCAGGGGCAGGACCGCATGCTGGTCATGCTGTTGGCCCGGGGCCAGACTGACCCCGACCGCTCGGCCTCGGGCATCCACGACCGCCGACAGTTTGGTGTTCAGTCCACCTTTGGTCCGGCCCATCGCCTGGGCCGCTTGTCCTCCCGCAGGATTGGACCCGTGCTGATGCAACTTGATGTGAGAGCAGTCCAAGTGACGCAGTTCACCCTCCGCGTCGATCGTGAGCAGTGCGAGCATCTGGGCAAACAACCCGGCGTCGCACCATCGTCGATAACGAGTGTAAACCGAACTCCACGGGCCAAAGCAGGCCGGCAGATCCCGCCACGGCACGCCGGTTCGCAGCACATAAAGGATGGCGCTGAGCATAAGGCGGTCATCCTTGGGCGGCCGACCCCTGGGTCGCACTGTGCCAATCTGCCCAATCCGACTTTTTCGCGCCCGATCAAATCAATTTTTTTAGCCGCACCCATCGCGGCTCGGGTAACCACTGCCGATCTGTGTAATTCATGCGCCACCTCTGACTCACACCACTTTGCCATGTTCCACCATTTTGAAAACACGCCCTAACGGCTTGGGCCAGGCCCGCGGCATCTTCCGGGGTATTGACCAACGGGATCATCAGACCGGGGGCTCCGTTTAACCCCTCGAAAATAAATCAAAATAATGTATTGACGTAATACAAAATAACTGATTGAGTCTGTGCATGGTCAAAAGGCCATCCCGCTGCAACGGGCCACAAAAACAAAACATCAAATCCGCATCCCATGAACAACAAGATCCTCCCTTCCCACGCCGTCCGCGCCCGCAGCTACTACTACGGCCCCAAGGAAGAAACCTCCATCGCCTTCGTCGGGTCGCTTGCCGAATGCAGAGAGTTCATCCGCCTCGATAACGAAGAAATCTACCGCACGAGCCACAATGAGTCCGGCCGCTGGACTCTCCGAATTGTGACGATGAACAGCCTCCGGCCCTACGCTCGTGACCAAGCCGAATACAAAATGCAAGAGCAGGAGATGCGCGGATGAAAAACATACCCGAAGAAATCCAAGCCCAGCTTGGAGAAAAACCCGACTCCGTGCCGGCCGATCAGTGCGGAGTCAGCACCGAAACAATCCGGCGGCTCCGGCTCTCGCGGAACATCAAGGCATCGAAGCATCAATCGGTGTGGTCGCGCTCACCAAAAGTCGGGCGGCCCTCGGAGGGCCGCAAGCCGGTGACGATGCGACTCACCAAGCACGCGGTGACCGCGCGCAACACCCTCGCCCGTAGCTGGGGCTGCGACAAGACCGAGGCGGTCGAGCGGGCGCTTGCGCTCTGTGAGCGACTCGCGAGCACCGGCAACCTCCCACCTTTGCCAGCTCCGCCCAACACTCCGGTCAGCGGCTCGGCGAAGCCGGGTTCGCTGTAGCGGCTGGTGTGCGCCGAGAGGCCACGCCGCAAGGCGTGCCTCAAGGCGGTCCGCTGTCTCCGCTGCTGGCCAATATCGTGCTCGATCCCTTGGATAAGGAGTTGGAAAAGCGCGGGCACCGGTTCGCACGCTACGCCGACGACTTTATCATTATGGTGAAAAGCCCGAGGGCGGCGCAGCGGGTAGTGGCCAGAATCCTATTCCGGTAAATTAGGGTATATTTTCAGCCAAGGGGCTTTTCCCACCCTACCTAGTGTAGGTCGCCGTTAATGGTGTAACTTATCGAGAGTGGCCATGGCGCGGGAAACTTTGGCGAGGATATCGGAGGCTTTGGCAGTCCAGATAAAGGGCTTTGGGGAGGTGTTGTGGGTGGCGATGAAAGCGGTGATGGCCTGTTCGAGTTCGGCGACACTATGGAAGATACCGCCGCGCAGGCGGCGGGTGGTTAGATCGCGAAAGAAGCGTTCGACCATGTTGAGCCACGATGCACTGGTGGGAGTGAAGTGCAGGTGGATGCGAGGGTGTTTGGCCAACCAGACATTGACCTTGGCGTGTCGGTGGGTGGCGTAGTTGTCGATGATCAGGTGCAGTTCACGATCCGCCGGAGTTTGTGCGTCGATTTGCTTGAGGAAGTGCAGCCACTCCTGATGACGGTGCCGGGCTTGGCAGGTGCTCAGCACCGTGCCATCAAGGGTATTGAGCGCCGCAAACAACGTCGTGGTCCCGTGACGCTTGTAGTCGTGGGTTTGGGTGCGATACCGGCCGGCCCTCAGGGGCAGCCCAGGCTGGGTGCGATCCAGGGCTTGGATCTGGCTTTTCTCGTCCACGCACAGCACCAGCGCACGTTGCGGAGGACTCAAATAAAGTCCGACAATCGCCTCCAACTTTTCGGCAAACTTTGGATCGCGGCTAATCTTGAAGCTGGCCACCCGGTGGGGCTTAAGTCCGTGCCGTCGCCATATCCGCCCGACGCTCGACGGGCTGATTCCCGCCGCCTTGGCCATCAAGGCACGGCTCCAGTCCGTCGCCGTATCTGGCGCGCCGCCGGTGGTCAGTGCGACGATCTTCTGCGCCTCGATCCGCCGCGGGCGCCCAGAGCGGGGCCGGTCGCAGGTCAAGGCGTTTAAGCCTCCGGCCAAATATCGGGCCCGGATGCGTCCGCATCTCTGGCGCGAGATCCCCAGCGCCTCACCAATCACGGTGTCGTCGGCGCCTTCGTGCGCCAACAACACGACCCGCGCCCTGGTCCCTTGCCTCGCGGGCAGAGTCGTCGCTCGATTCCACCTCTCCAGTTCCTCACGCTCTACTTTGCTCAACTTCACTTCGGGGGCTTTACGCATGAGAAAATCATGCCACCTATTTTATTAGTTACAAGACTAATGGCGGACTACACTAGGGCTTAAATTGCTTTACAATGGCTTAAATGAGCCGTATCGGTGCATTCTGTTTGGGGGAGCACTAATTTAACCAGGGGAAACAATGAGCCTTTCAGCCGTAAATGTAACCACAACTGCCAGTGAGCTAGTTGCAGCCAAAGCAAACCGGGTAATGCTGATTATCCAGAATATATCAGACACGGATTTGTATTTGAAGCTGGATTCGAGCGCAACAGAAGTGTCCACAAGTAATGGACTGCGTTTGGCTGCGGGTGATCCACCGTTCGTGGTGACCTGCAATCCCGGTAGGTTTACAAATGCAATTAGGGGGATTCATGGAGGAACTGGAAATAAAGAGATTCGGGTGACAGAAGAAGCGATGGGCGATTAAGCGATGAAACTAAATGCAGGGCATCGGGTGGATTTCGATGAGTTGGATATCGTTTGGCCTGGTGGTGGGTTCAATCCGCTGGCCTTCCCCAACGTCGTCTCGTTCGCCGACCTGACCGACTCCACGTTTTTAACGAAGGACAGCGCTGGGCTGACCTCGCGTGTAAGCCCACTGAGCAAGCGGACGAACCAGACGTGCTTGGTGCTGCCGGGGGTGCTCAACAATACGGCCAGCCTAGATAACACATCCATCACTGGCAACTTTACGCTTACTCTCAACCTGTTATCGGCCGACTATACGCCCGCTTCTGATGTAACGCTTATCAATAAGCTCAGTGGCAACGATGGGTTTGCGGTGTATTGGCTCACCACAGACAAGATAAGGTTGGCCGTTGGTGACGGAGCGAGCGTCACGAATGTTGATGTAGTGGCTGCTTCCTCGTTTGCGGACCTGTCCAAGCACTCGGTAACGATTATTTGGGAAGATGGAGTTGGGGCCACCTTCCAATATGACGGCGTTACTTCTGGCACGCAAGTGGCAGCGGTTAAGACGCTCACCAATGCGGCTGTAGCGTTCACGATTGGTAGCTCTACCAGTATCGGCAATGTCTATTCTGTCGTCCTAACCAATAGCAGCACTACCACATATTACAGCGTAGATTTCACCATCCAAACCAAGGGCACGGTCAGCTTCACGGCAACAACCGGCGGCACCGTCACAATCAACACCACCGCCATCAGCCAACCCGCCCGCATCCAAGGTGAGCTTGACTTGTCGTGGAATCTGACGGCAGGGCAGCCGACGTGGCTGGAGTGGTCGGGTTCCAACTATATCTATTTCAACGGAGTTTCCGGTAACACGGTTTCGTGTCCAGTTGCGAACGACACTTACGATGTGGCGATTCTTTACAAAGACGGGACAAGCGACACCAGCACGGTCGTAGTTGGCGCAGGAACGGCAACCTTTGGCGGGACCGATGCAAAGTTCAGCGTCAAGGGGGTTGCCAAGATTACACTGACCAAGACGGCAGTAGTCGTTGCGGTTTGTGATGCCTCCGACTACCCCGCAGCCGGTGGCCCAACCTTCGTCAGCTCTGCCACTGGAGAAACTTGGACCATCAACGGCGGAGCGATGATTGTGCAGACCAGTGGGCTGTATTTCAACGGCACTGCCAACCTGCTCAAGTCGGCTCCGTTCTCGCTGGTGCAACCGGAGAATGTGATGATTGTTTTCAAGCCGATTAGTTTTACAACACTAGACCATATTTACGACGGAAACAGCACAACGCAACGAATGGCTGTTTTCCAAGTGGCCTCGCCTGACGGGTTGAGGTATTATGCAGGAACAAACGGGACGGCTAGATATGACCTTTCGGAAAACACAGCTTGTGTTTCTCTCGCAGCCTACAATGGGGCAAGCTCGGTCGATAGAATCAATCGAGGAGCGGCTGTAACGAGCGATTGGGGAACATCAAACGGCGGCGGGTTTACGCTTGGCGCACGTTATGATAATGTCGGTAACGCCAACATCTTCGTCACCGCCATCCTCATCACCGACGGCACCCCTTGGACCACAACTGACATGGACCGGCTAGATCTCTGGGCTGCTCGCAAATACAGGATTCCCAATGTCTAACCCGCGACAATATATCATCTGCCAGTCGCCCGAGCACGCGACCATCGTGGACCAACTCGTCTTCGCCATGCAGCAGGACATTCAGGGGGCACTTGGCAGTGGCTGGAGTGGCGTCTATGTCAAGCCGGGAACGCTCAAGGACACCTACGGAGTGCTCTGGGGTGCGCCGGTCAGCACGCTATTTGGCTACCCGCCCAGCGAGGAACACCCTGACGGCGACCCGCTCATGGTGCTGGAAACGGAAGTGCTGGATGCGGACGGGAACAGCAATTGGGGGCCGCTGCCGCCGCATGAACCGGTAGCTGATGTGATATGACGGATGAGGCTAAAGCTGCCTGTGGTTGTTTTGTCTTCACTGTGCTGGCCTGTCTCGTGGTGCTGATGCTCTTTGGATGTGGTTACGCCAAGCACAAGGACCCAAAGACATTTTACGAGTCATCTGATGTAGCGGTGGAAATGGCTGCGAAGCTCCACGCAATTAACATCGGCGGGGTGTATGAACGCAATGAATGCTGCGGATCCATGGAACCGTTGATCAAGGCCGGCGATTGGCTGGTGCGTAAGCCTGAAGCCTTTACGGATGGCCTTCTTGGTAAGGTGGTGGCTTATCGTCGTGCAAATGGGCAAAGGCTGCTGCATCGGCTGGTGTCGGGTAATGCCCAGGGCGGTTTCATTGCATCGGGTGACAATAATAAGCTGTCGGAACCTGATGAACGGGTGACTGAGGCGAACTATCTATGGACTTGCATTGCCGTTTACAAGGTGGCTAAGTGAAAAGCCATGGTGAACGATTTCCCAAGTCCAGATGCGGACCTTGACCCATCGGCAACGGTTCAGGGTCATAACTGCCAGCAACAGGTATTCAGCCTGAAGCGGTCGTTGCTGCTGCGTGATCCTCGCAACAATCGGGTGTGCCGTGAGTTTCTGATGGAAGATCAGTTTGGGAATTTCTACTTGGTGTATCGGGCCATTCTCCAAGACGGGGAAACTTACGACGTGTCGGATTGGGTAAAGCCATCCATCCTAGCCAAGTATGGCGGTTTCACTGATGCATGTCTGGATGATTTCAGGGCGAAGGCGTTCATGGTCTTGGACAAGACGCGGGATGAGATTGCCAAGTATCGGGCACTTGCTTCTGAGATAGCGGGCAAGCTGATTGAAATGCCGGTCAACATCGGGGACAACTGATGCCAAACAACTTTGCACGTCACAAGAAAGGCTATCAGCCTGTATCTGGAGCACTGAAGACGGTGAGACGGAAGGAAATCGCAGAAAACCAAAGGACAATTAGCACGGCACTGAGCAACACGGAACTAAGCGGTGGGAATGGAACGCCAAGCCCACTGGAAAATAGCGTGTTAGCCAGGCCCGATAGATATGATCCGTATGACAAATCCTCGTATTTCGGGTGAACTGCTCCCTAATTGGGAGAAGTTTGCTGAAAACATTGCGGATGGTATGCTTCATGGTGAAGCCTACCGCCAAGCCTATGACAGCAAGGCGAAAAACCGGGTGTGCGCAGTCAAAGCTTGTTTGTTGCTCAAGAGGCCAGCGGTGCAGGCACACATTAAAAAGTTGAAGTCTGAATTGGCGGATAAGCGTGCGCTGGATCGTCTGGAAAAGCGGCTGTTGCTGGCGAAAGCGGCACGCCAAAAGAATCTGGATTGGGGAAAGCGGATCAAGGCAATCGAGGTGGACAACGTGATGACGGGTGACAATGCACCGCAAGAGGTGCAGGTGTTCGGGCTGGCTGAACTGCTGGCCATGGTGCGGAAGAAGCAGAAATGAAGGACACGATCAATGACGCGGAGAAAGAAGAACTGCTGGAAAAGCTGAGTGATCCAGTTTGGCGACTGAACAACCTTTACACGATAGTGGACAAGTTTGGGGTGGAGCGGCCATTTGTGCCCACCGACGAACAGAAGGCATTGATTCATGCGGTGCATGTCCTGGGGGAGAAGCGGCATGTAATTCTGAAGGCACGGCAAATGGGCTTAAGCACGTTGATTGAACTGCTGATTCTGGATGCGACCTATTTTGATGAGAACATGCAGGCATCCATTGTGGATCGCAGTCAGTTGGATGCTTCTGAGAAACTGACAAACAAATGTAAGTTTGCCTATGAGAAGCTGGGGCCGTTGAAGGAACATTTGGTGGAGAACAGCAAAAAGGTGATGCGGTTCAGTAATGGCTCTTCGATCAATGCCGGCAAGAATGCACGCGGTGGCACGAATCAGATTTTGCATGTGTCAGAGTGGGGGCCGATTGCCCACGAGGATCCAAAACGCTCTGAGGAAATCAAGACGGGTGCCCTGCCCACGGCTGAAAATGGCATAATCATTGTCGAGACAACTTTCAAGGGCGGCAAGGGTGGTCATCTTTACGAGTTGCTAAAGACGGCCATGCAGACGCCGGCGCAACATCGGACCAAGAAAGACTTCAGGTTTTGGTTCTTTCCTTGGTATCTGGATAAGGGTTACACGCTGGAAGGCGACGGAAAGGCGATTCCAGACGCAATACGGGCTTATTTTGTCAAGTTAGAGGCAGAGCTAGGGGTGACGTTTACTGAGGGTCAAAAGCTGTGGTATTCCAAAACGGCGGCTGAACAGGGCATTTTCATGTTCCGTGAGTATCCCAGCACTCCGGAAGAGGCATTTCGTGCGCCTGTCGAGGGGGCAATCTATGGCGACATAATCAGCACACTGCGGGCCAAGGGTCGGGTGGCTCCGTTTGAGTGGGATCGCGCTTTGCCGGTGTTCGCCTCGTTTGACCTGGGGTGGGATGACTCGACAAGCGTTTGGATGTTTCAATTGTCCGGACCTGAAGTGCGGATTATCTGGCACACAAGGCAAAGACAGAAGACGGCGGCTGACATGGTTCAATTGATGCGGGACAGCAGTATTCCGGTAGCGGCAACCTACCTACCGCATGACGCAGATTCACACAATGCGGCTTCAGGCACTACTTACAAGGGGGAGCTAAAGAAGGCCGGTTTGAACAATTTGGTGATGGTGCCACGATCAAACAACATTTGGAGCGGTATCAATGCAACGCGGGACATGCTGATGCGTGCATGGATTCGGTTGCCTGAGTGTTCGGTCGGGGTGGAGTCGCTGGAAGCCTATCACACCAAGGATACAACTTCGGGCGGGACGATCAGCAAGGAGCCGGTGCATGATTGGGCATCGCATGATTGTGACGGCATCAGATCCTTTGCAGAAGCTTTGGTTCTGGGGCTGGTGAAAGAGCCTGCCCGCAAGCTGCGTGATGTGATGATTGATGATCCGCGGGTTCCAATTGATGTTGAGAGCATGCGCAGCCGGGTGAAGCATCGGCAAACCGCAATGTCAGGTATGCGGCTATGACTCCCGTTGCACGCATACGGAAAGAGTATCAGGATCGGCCTGAATCGCATACGTTTGAATGGTATCTGAATTGGCATATGGATCACGGCTTTGTGTTCAGCACACCGAGTTTCTTCATCATGGGATTTGCGGTGGACAGTGATTTGGTGCGGAAGGTGGAACCAATGGCTGCATTCAGGGCGAAAGGGGATTGCTGGTATATAGCTGCAATGGCTGGTGATATGGTCGCTGCGTGGTCAATTCTGCCATGGAAACTACCGTTGCTGGCATGGCATAGGGACCGGGATGGCGGTAAAGACTTGCAAATTTGGCCGATAGAAAAGATAGAACGTCTAACTAAGGGGGGCAAAACATGAGACATTTACCATTTCTGCGGTGTGGCATATTGAAATACACGTTTCTATTCAAGATGGGCGGCGGCGGCGGGTCTGCTGCGGCTCCGGCTCCGGTGGCGGCTGCGGCACCACCTCCCACGGATACTTCAACTGAGATTGTGCAAGCAAAGCGGGATGCGCGTCGGCAAGCGCAGAAGAAGCGCGGTATGCAGGCCACAATCCTAGCTGGCGAGACTGGCGGGTATCAACCCAACGAGAACAACGTGGGTAAAACTTTACTTGGGGAATAACATGGACAACCTAGCAGAATCCATACTGTCACGGCATGACTCGTTGAACACGGGCATGACTAATTGGAAGAATCTGTGGGATGATGCGGCCAATTACGTGATGCCCCACAAGGGCAATATCAATACTGAGGCAATGCCGGGTGAAACCCAGACCATTGATGTTTACGATAGCACGGCGGAAGAATCACTGTTGGTGTTCGCTGCCGGTATGCTGTCGCAATTGACGCCTCCTGGGGAACTGTGGTTTCGCTATGAGTCATCGGATGAAGATGCCAGTGAAACGGTCAAGGCGTGGTTTGATGACGCAACGGCGCGAGCGGCCAAGAAGATTTATTCAAGCAACTTTTACTTGGTGCTGCATGAAGACTTTCTTGATGCCGGTCTTTGCGGCACGTCGGCAACCTACTTGGAAGAGGGTAAGAAGAATCTGTTGAATTTCTGCAACATACCCATTGGCACCTATGCGATTGCTGAGAACAGCGAAGGCATGGTGGATACGGTAATACGGGAATGGAAGTGGACAGCCCACCAAGCGGAAGGACAGTGGGGCCGGGACAAGCTGCCGGAAAAGATCAGAACCTTGCTGAGTTCCAGTAACAGCAAGGACATGGATCAGAAGTTCACGTTTCTCCATGCGGTGTATCCGCGCAAGAAGGGTGAGTTCAAAGAGGGGGAAGTGGAAGGCAAGTTGCGGCCAATCGCTTCCGTGTATGTGTGTCGGGAAGAACGCTGTGTAATTGAAGAAGGCGGCTTCTATGAAATGCCACATGCGGTGGGGCGGCTATTGCGCACACGCAATGAAGTGTGGGGGCGTGGGCCTGGTATCCAGATTCTGCCAGAAGTGAAGATGCTAAACCGGATGGAAATGGATTTGCTCTTGGCGACTGAAAGGCATGTGGGGCCGGGATGGTTGATGCCGGATGATTCCGCGTATCGTCCCGACAACCGGCCTAATGGCATTACCTATTGGGATGCGAGCAATCCGGCTAACAAGCCTGAACGCATTCAGGAAACGTCTCGTATTGATTACGGTGAACAAAAGACGGAACAGAAGCGGCGGCGGATCCGGTCGGCTTTCTTTGCCGATATGTTCCAGATGCTTTCAAGTTCGCAGGAAATGAAGCGGGAAAAGACGGCATTTGAGGTAGCGCAGATGATTCAAGAGAAGCTGGTGTTGTTCTCGCCTATCTTTGCACGGCTGGTGCAAGAGAAGTTGAATCCATTGCTTGAACGGGTGTTTGCGATGATGCTGCGCAATGGGGAGTTTGAAACACCTCCAATGGAACTGGCTGAAGGCGGGGATTACGAAATCAGCTATGTTTCCAAGATCGCCCTGGCAATCAAGGCGGCACAGAACAATTCATTGATGGAGTTGCTGAAAATCACTGAAGCAATGGTTCCGTTCGATCAATCGGTGGCAATGGTCGTGGACTGGCGTAAGGCGTTCCGTGATGTTGCTCGCAATCGGGGCACGTCTGCTGATTGGATGCGGACAGATGAAGACGTGGACACGATGATTGAGAACATGCAAAAGGCAGCTACGGCCCAGCAAGCGGCTGAGACTGCCAAGACTGCAAGTGAGACTGCCAAGAACCTTGGACCCAAGGCGCAGGATGCTGCTGCCGGGGCCATGGCTGGTGCAATTGGATGAGCGAAAAGAATCAAGAAACGTCTGATGAGCGGTCGGAACGGCTGAGACTACGCCAAGCGCAATTGCGCATTGAATACGGCAAGGTCTTTAATTCTGAGAGCGGCAAGCTGGTGCTGGCCGACCTGAAGCAACAATTCGGCTGGCAAGGCGACATTGAACGGCCAAGTGCTCGGTTCGGCACACGACCTGAAGACGTGTTCTTGACCGAGGGCATGAAGGAACCAGTGCGGCACATTTTAGCGATGATCACACCGATTGTCACAACTGAAAAAAAGGAAACAAAGGCAATACAATGAACGAATATAGTTTAGTCCTAACCCAAATACTCCGCGGTGAGACTCCCATTGCGGAATACGACAGAGAAACCGGCAAGTTGGATTTCTTGCCCGACTGCGCAAAGTTCCGTGCTCCGGTGGTGCGGTGGATCAAGACGCAAGGTTTTACCGTGGGCAAGGTAGCGAAGCAAGGGGAGGCGGTGAAGTCTGGCAAACCGTCAGTGGCTGAGATACAGGCGGCCAAGAAGCTTTTGCAGACTGCCGGCCTGCTGGGTGGCGATGGTGAAGCTCCTGAGTCTACAAGCAAGGGCAAGCCCTCGTTGCTCGATTTCATTGCTGCCGGTCAGCCGTTGCCTCCTGGGCGAACCATGGATGTGCCGGTTGATCCAATCAAATCCAAGCGGTATGCCGGTGCTCCTCCCTTTGGTGAAGGTGGTGACAAGACGCCTGACTTTGTGGATTGGCTCTTGGAGAATTATCCTGAAGACGCGGAAAAGCGTTATGCTGGCCGCAAAACCCATAGGGACTAATAACCATGAAGCATGATATATTTTCCCTCATTTGGGTATTATTCGCGCCGTTCACGCTGGGTGTGGTTGGTGCTGGTGCTGGTGGGGATGGCGGGGCTGGTGGTTCCGGTGATGGTGGCGATGATGGTGCTGGTGACGGCACTGGTTCCGGTGATGGCACTGGTGGTGCCGGTGCTGGATCGCCTCCACCAAGCAATGACTTTCGTGCTTTCATGGATGAAAAGGGCAATTTCGTTAAGCCTGAATGGGCGGCGGAATACCCCAATCTTGGCAAGAAGTTCACCTCCGTCCAAGCACTCGCAAAGAGCTATGCGAATCTTGAACGCCAAATTGGCAACTCAAACAAGGTCGCAATACCTTCCGACCACTCAACAAAAGAAGAGTGGGATTCTTACTATAATCGTCTGGGCCGACCGGAAACCCCCGATGGATACGAGTTAGCAAAGCCTGAAGGTCTGGATGAAAAGCTTTGGAGTGAGGATGAAGTCAAAGATTATGCTGGCATGGCGCACAAGCTGGGGCTTACCAAGTCGCAAGCTGCCGAGTTGGCAAAGTGGCAGGCTGAACGGATCGGTGGTGCCGCAACCAAGCACACCGAAGCACTGGAACAGTTGAAGACTGAGGCTGTGACTGCCTTGAAAAAGGAATGGGGTGCCGAGTATGAAGCCAATGTTCAAGCGGCCAAGAAAGGGGCCATGATTGCCGGGGGTGAAGAGTTGGTGAATCATCCGTTGGCAAATGATCCCATCTTCATTCGGGCAATGGCCAAGATTGGGGCGATGGTGAAAGAAGACGGGTCAGCAAATCTGCGCCAAGGTGCCGGCATTGGTCAGGATCCAAGGGCTGAGATTTCGGCAATCCGGGGTGATCCGAAGCATCCTTACAACAATGGCAAGCATCCGGACCATGAACGGGCGGTAATGCATGTGGCATCGTTGTATTCAAAGCTGAATCCTACGGAGCCAAAATAAGGCGATTCTAGGCCGGTTTTAGCCATTTCAAGGGTCATGGGTATATCACCCATGGCCTTTTTGCTTTACAGGGCATGGTATGTGAGCCATGGGTGAAGGCACATAAGTGTCTCGAACAACACGCCTAGCGTGCCGTGGCATGGTGTATCCGTTGGAAACGCCGATTTATCGGGAACGTGGGAAAGCCTACGGGTGGTCTTGGGAAAACCATTAATTCAACAAAGGATTTAATCATGTCAGTTCAAATTACTGCCGCAATGGTGGAACAGTATTCCGCCAACGTGGAACACCTGGCGCAGCAAATGGAGAGCCGTTTTGCTGGCAAGGTTCGGGAAGAGAGTCAGAAGGGCAAAACCAAGTTTTGGGAGCAATTGGGTGCAACTAAAGCGGTGAAACGCACTTCTCGTCACGCGGATACGCCTCGGGTGGATTCGTTGCATCGTCGTCGGGCCTGCTATTTGCAGGATTACGACTGGTCGGACTTGGTGGATTCGCTCGATGAAGTGAAGCTGCTCATTGATCCGAAGTCGTCTTATGCTCAATCCGCTGCCATGGCGATGAATCGGGCGCAAGATGAAGAGGTGATCACGGCTGCAACGGGCACGGCTTACGCTGATACCGATGGTAGTGGTGCGGTCACTTCGGTTGTGCTGCCAAGCACTTCCAAGGTTGCGGTTGATTATGTTTTGACCGGCTCGGCTGCGAATAGCGGCTTGACCTTGGCGAAACTGATCAAGGCCAAGAGCAATCTTACCAAGTCGGAAATGCCGAAGGGCACCCGCCTGTTCATTGCTGTCACCCAGCAACAGATTGACGATCTGCTGAACAATGTAACGCAGGTCTCCAGTTCGGATTACGCTGCGGTCAAGGCCCTGGTGAACGCGGATGTGGATTACTTCGCGGGCCTGAGCTTTGTGCGTCTTGGTTCCGATAGTGCCAACTCTGCGGCTCTCTCGCTCAATACTTCAACCGATGTGCGCACTTGCTTTGCTTATGCGCAAATTGGCCTGCTGAAGTCTGTTGGGCAGGAATCCAAGGGGGACATTTCGATTCGTAATGACAAGAACAACGCTGTTCAGGTTTATTACAATCAGTGCATTGGGGCGACCCGGATGCAGGAAAGCTACGTGCAGGAAATTCTCTGTGATGAGAGTCCGTAAGCGATAGGTTTCCTGTCATACTAACAATCAATAAAGGAAAAATATCATGCCTACGTTTAATTCAGATAATTATGCTGCCCAAGTCGGCTCTGCTGGGGCTTCGCCTGCGGCGGCTTATCCGCTGGCCAAGAACATTGCCGGGAAACTGCGTTATGCAGTAATCCCGTATGCTCTGGCTGGCACCGAGATTGCCAACGACATTATCAACTTGGTCCGGTTCAAAGTCGGTTCAAAGGTAATTTCGTCGCTGTCACGAATCGTGTGTGAAGACCCAGGAACTGCACTGACTATCGACATTGGCTTTGCCAGCAATGCCGACGCTCTGTGTGATGGGGCTGCTCTTACCACGGCACATGACGTGTCGTTTACGGGAGCGGCTTCTGTGACTGCGGTTGCTGCGCAGTATATTCCGGTTGACATTGCGAGTGGGGACGAAGTGATTTTCGCCACGGTGAAAACCGCTACTACCCTAACCGCTGGGGCAAAGCTGCTCTTTCTCATTGCCTACGTGGATGAGTAAAGAATTGGGCTCGGGTTGGGCCTAAATAGGGTTCATTGAACTACTGCCGGTAGTGGTTAGGGGTAACTGCTACCGGCTTTTTTATACCCAAAACAAACATCATGGCTTCACTTGTAGATATTGCGAATTACGCCCTAGATCAAATTGGCGAACAAACAATCAGCACGCTGGATGATGCAACAACGCCGGCCCGCAAGGCGAAGCTGAACATTTATCAGACAATACGTGAGGTGTCTGCTTCGGGCAACTGGAAGTGTGCGCGTGCATCTGCGGTGCTTGCCCAGGACGCCACGGCTCCCGCGTTCGGGTGGAGTTATGCCTATACTCTGCCAGTAGATTTTATTCGGATTGTGAGTTTCAATGACCTTGAAACTGAGGATGTGGAAACGGAGTTGTTTGAGGTGCGGGGGCGGCAAATCCAGACCGATGAAACAACGGCCAGCATCGTTTACATCAAAGACATTACGGTGTCGGGTGACGTGGGGGCCATGCCTCCATTGATGGTAAAAGCGGTTTATCTGGCACTTTCGGCAAAACTGGCATGGGCGATTCAGCAAAACCGAACACTGATGGCCATGCAGGAGGAAAAGGCGGAAAAGGCACTGATGCGGGCGCGTTCTACTGATGCGCGGGAAGAGATACGACCTTTGCCGGATCGTGCGGCTGGAAGCAATTGGATTAGCGGAAGGACAAGTTCAACCAATGGCTAAATGGATCAATAATTTCACGGGCGGTGAGTGGACGCCGTATCTCGATGGGCGAAGCGATTTGGAGAAATATAACTCCGCGTGCCGGACAATGGAGAACGTCCGGCCTTTGCCGTATGGTGGGGCCAAGATAAGAGGCGGGTTAAAGTGGGTGGCTGAAGTCTCGGACAGTTCAAAGAACACAAGGGTGATTCCCTTCAACTTCAGCACAGGCACACAGTTTGTCATCGAACTTGGCAATTACACCATGCGGTTTTTCAGCAATGGGGCGCAAGTGCTGTCGGGTGGATCACCCTATGAGATTACCACGCCATGGATTTATACCGATGTGTTTCCACTGCAATTTAAGCAGATAAATGACATCATTTATATGGTTCATCCCTCTTACCCGCCTTACAAGCTGAGTCGGGTGGCGGATGACAACTGGACCTTGGCGGAAATTGAGTGGACCTATCCGCCGATGCGGGAAGAGAACGTGAGCGCAATCACGCTGGCGTGTAGTGCAACAACCGGAACAGGCAAGACACTGACGGCATCAGCAAGCTACTTCAATTCAAGCATGGTGGGGGGGTATTTCGAGATACGGCATTTGCGTGAAGCGGATGCGGTGGAACTGGCAATCAATGGCACTGGTGGCGGGGCGGTGCAAAGTTCAGCACTGACGATCAAGGGGAATTGGAGTGTAGTGACAACGGAACGCTGGTATGGGGTTCTGGAAGTGCAACGGTCTGAGGATGCCGGTTCAACTTGGGTGACTATCCGCAAATTCAAGTCATCTGCTGATCGGAATGTATCGGCATCTGGAAGCCAACTGACGGAAGCGCAATTGCGGCTGCAATATACGCCAACTGGTGATCCTTACGGGGCTACGGTGTGGGTCGGAACTGCGCCAACCGATTTTGTGAAGGCAACGGCCAAGCTGGAAAGTGAAGAGGCATTTGTTACCGGCTTGGTAAAGGTGACTGCTTACACAAGTGCAACCCAGGTCACTGTAACGGTGGTAAACACCCTTCTAAGCACGGCTGCAACTGCGGTTTGGTCGGAAGGGGCATGGTCGCCATATCGGGGTTATCCGCGTTGTCTCGGGGTGTATGAGCAAAGACTGTATTTTGCTGGCAACTCGGAAAAGCCAATCCGGTTTTGGGGTTCGGTGACGGGTGATTTTGAGAACTATCTCTATTCGGATGACGATGACGGGGCGGTTGCATTTGATATTGCGAGCACGGAAAGCAATCCGGTGAACTGGATAGAGGCACTGCAAAAGATACTGATGGGTTCAACAGGGGGTGAATTTGCGGTTTCAGCCGGCAATCCTGATGAACCTTTGACGCCTTCCAATATTTCGGTGCGGGGGCAATCCGGTTACGGGTCGGAACTGTATCAACCAATTGTTGTGAATGATGTGGTCATGTTCCTGCAACGCGGGGCGCGGAAGATTCGGGAAATGTCATTTGATGCGCTGAAGGACGGCTATGTGGCACCTGATCTGACTATCATGGCTGAACATATCACGTCAGGCGGGGTAGTTCAGTTGGGGCTCGTCAAGAATGCAGATACAACGGTGTATGCTGCCTGCGGGTCGGGTGAATTGGCGGTGTTGACCTATAACCGGGAGCAGAATGTTACGGCCTGGGCGAGATATGTGACGGATGGCACAATTGAAAGTGTAGCGTGCATCTATGGGGAAACAAACGATGAAGTCTGGGTGGTGGTGAATCGCACAATCAAGGGGCTGCAAGTGCGAAGCATTGAGTATTTCACGGTAGAAACAGACGTGAAGGAGGATGCTACTTATCTGGATTCTCACATTACGGGCACTCTGACTGATCCATTTAGCGGGGTTATCTCCGGACTGGATCACCTGAAGCTTGAAACGGTATGCTTGGTGGTGGCCGGGGCGGTGATTGGTGACTATGTGGTGGACGATTTTGGGCAAATAACCGTGGATACGGCTGATGTGCCTAACTTGGGGAAATACTGCGTAGGATTGCCGTATTCAGCCCGTATTCAGCCAATGAAGATGGATGTGGTTGATCAGACCGGGCCAAGTCAGGGCAAGACTCGGCGCATTTGTGAACTGTCGATTCGGTTCAAGGACACGATTGGATGCAAGTTTGGACCGGCCTTGAACAATCTGGAAGAGTTGGGCTTTCGCACTACCGAGGATGAAATGGATGATTCGCCTGCGGTGTTCAGTGGGGACAAGACGGTGGCATTCAATGGTGGTTCAAACAAGACTGCGGACCTGTGGATAGTCCAAGATGAGCCATTGCCATTTACAGTGCTTGGTGTTGCTGTCAGATACGATTTGTTCGGATGATGAAAACACGCCTTTATACACCTGAAGATTACGAAGTGATTATTCCGTGGTGGTCCGGTCATGGAAGCGGGCAAGTGCCTGCTGCGATATTGCCCAAGTGTGGACTGGTGGTGGAAATGGATGAAGGGAAGCTTGGGGCGGTGGCATGGCTATACATGGACAACTCGGTTGGGGTGGCGTGGATGAGTTGGATGACTTCAAATCCAGAGTTGGGGCCAATCAAGGCGGCTGAAGCCCTGAGCGTGCTGATTGGGGGCATGGAAGCATTATGTGAAGAGTTCAATTACGGCATCTTGTTCACGATGACAGAGAGCAAGGGGCTTGGGCAGTTTTTGACCCGCAAGGGGTTTTCGCCAAATCACCAAGGCATGACACAATATTTCAAAAAGGTATAACAATGGGAATGGGAGCACTTGCTATTGTTTCGCTAGCTATAACTGCGGTAGGGACCGGAGTCAGTGCGTATTCGTCCTATCAGTCGGGCAAAGCGCAGCAACGAATCAACGAATATAATGCGAAGGTTAATGAGCAGGATGCTGCGAACCGTGAGCGGGATGGGCGGATGCTTGCCAATGCGCAGCGTGCGCGGTCGCAAAAGATACTGGCAACACAGAGAACGCTCTATGCCAAGGGCGGGGTGGTTGGCGAAACGGGCTCGCCATTGATGGTCATGGCTGAACAGGCCGGACAACTTGAAATGGCTGCGCTGGATGTGGGCAGAACGGCAAATGCAGAAGCCGGAAGGCTCAAGACGCAAGCGGTGCTGGATCGCATGTCCGGCAAGGCGGCACGCCAAGCGGGAACGTTGAACGCTGTCGGGACGGTGCTATCAGGGGCGGGCAGTGTTGGGATGGGTTATGCAAACTTCAAAAAGACCGGCTAATGCCTAAAATACCACTATACAACCACACGCCGGAAGGCGGACAGTCCACAAACGTCAGGGCGAATCCCAACATTTATTCTGGGGTGGCTGCTGCCGGTGAACGGATGGGGGCTGTGGTGGCCGGCATTGGCAATCAATTGGCTGATTTTGAGCTTAAAAAGCGGGAAGCGGTCAATTATGCCACGGTTCAGGATGCAGACCGGAAGATGAAAGAGGGCTGGCTGCTGTTCCAAGATGAGTTGGCAACCAATGGGGATGAAACGACCTGGGCGAGCAATTGGGCCAAGAAGGCGGCTGAGATAGACAAGGAAATCAGTGGTAAGCATGTGCCGGAGATGATTCGGCCACGGCTGAAGGCAATGTCAGATGCATGGAAGATGCAGACGGGTTTGGCTTTGAAGTCGGCTGTGACTGCGAAGGAAATCCAGCGTGCATCAGCGCAAGTGCTGCTGTCGTATGAACAGGCACTGAACGAAGGGAATGTTGAAGGGGCGCAACAACTGATTGCGGATGGGGAAAAGGTCGGGTTGTTCAGTCCAAAGGATGTGGCGAAATACACGTCTGAGGCTCCGATGATAGCGGATCGCAAGGCGGCTCTTACGATGGTCACAAACAGTCCAATTACGGCGGAAGCTGAATTGCGGGAAAAGACTGATGGCGGCAAGCAATACAAGAATTTCAAGAATCTGGATGAGCAAAGCCGGCTGACGCTGATCAACCATGCTGAAGAGGGGGCGCGTAAAATGCGCACTGACAATTACAATGCGCTGCTGAAGCGGAACATTGAAAAGAATCCCGCTACCGAGGATGAAATCAAGGGGATGGTGGAGCGTCAGGAAATCACGGCAACACAGGGGCAAAGCTATTTGAACGGGCAGGCAATCGGGAGATATGCGCCTCCTGGGACATTTCCAAAGCTGTCTGCGGAGATTGGTGACTATGATCCCAATGCGGCTGATGCTGATGAGAAATACGGCAAGCTTTTGGAAAAGATCACGTTTTCAAACATGGCACCTCCCTTGCAGGCTCGGGCGATAGAGAAGCTTAATGAGCGCAAGGACAAGGCCGGGGCTATCAATACGCCTGCGGCAAACGCCGGCAAGGCTGCAATCAAAGACGCCTTTGACCGTGGCATCTATGGGGAGTTTGAAAATAAGGAAATGGCCGGCAAGGTGACTTTGGACAAGAAGCTTTATGCTAAAGCGGTGCAGATTCAGGCGGAGAATCAGGATGCACTTGCGGGTTATCTGAAGGACAATCCCAAGGCCAATCAAGCTGACGTGGTGAAGTTTGTTCAGGGGTTGAATGAAAAGCACGTCACGCAAGACGTATCAAAGCTGTTCATGCCAAAGCGACCTGTGACAATGGGGGATGCGGAAACAAGTGCCCGCTTGGATGTTCTGATTGAGCAATATCGCAAGGATCGCATTGAATCCAATACCAACAAGAAATGATCAATCTGGAACAAGATGATGCACGGCTGCTAATTGATGCGGTAGAAACGGAGAAAGATGCAGCCAAAAGAACAGACATGCTTCAAATGCTGTCTGATTACCGGGACCAGCGCAAAGCGGCTGGTCTGCCTGCTTTTGGGGCTACGCCTGGGGAGAAGCGTGATACCCGGCAACGGCATGAACTGATATTTGGGGCTGGGCTGGACAAGGTTGACCAAACGCTGCCTGACGCGGAACGGGTTCAATTCAATGAATTGCTGAAGCGTTCGGCGGATCCTGAAGCGGTGAAGGCCAAAGCAATCAATCAAGCATTTGTGGCGGACAATTGGCCAGAGTCTGCAAAGTATATTGATGGCAATTGGGAAGCGGTGAAGAAGAGTTATGCGAAACAGGTTTTTGGCGTGGATGCGGAGGAAATACCGGACACGAAGCTTTATGGCATGATTGCTGGCAAGCTGAAGGGTGAGGCGGATGAGCGTGCTGTTGTCGGGGATATGCTGGCCCAAGTTCAGATGGAAGCGGCCAAGGGGGGCAACTTTCTGGAAAGCTGGGGGAAGGTTAGCAAGACGCTTCAGGGCAATGCGGCTTGGAACAAGGAGAACAATGACAAGTATCGTTTGGCGGCAAAGAAGGTGTTTGATGAGGCGGCTCTGAACACGTCGCCTATTCGGTCGGCAATCACGGTGGGGCAGGAATATTACAAGCTGGCTGCGGAAGGCAAAGATGCCGGGGATGCGTTTGATGCTTTTTTGCATGAACTGGACCGGCTGGAACCTGCGGAACAGGAACAGGCATTGTCACTGGCCATTGCTGGTGCGGTGGATCATTCGGCCAAGCCAAGGGGTGAAGAAGGGGAAGCGGGGCTGATTGAAAAGACTGCGGTGCAACTGGAACGCACGATAGGGGCGTTTCCTGCTTCAATAGGGCGATATGTCGGGCAAGTAGTGTTATCGAACGTGGAACGCTCCGGTGGGGCGGATTTGGCCGATGTTGCGCGAGCCAAGCGTTATGAGGATTTGAAGGCAAAGATTACCGAAGGCTTGGTGGATGCGATTGATCCGGTGAAAAGCAAGAATCGGCTGGTTAATGGGCTCTATGATGCGATTGATTCAGTGCCATACATGCTGACGGCAAGCACGCTGATTGGGTTGCCAATGGTGCTGGTGGCGATTGCCGAGGATAGCAGGCGCAAGTTTGTGGATGCCGGGATACCTGCCAAAGAAGCGGAAGCGTTGGCAATGGTGTCGGCAATACCGCAAGCGGCGATTGAGCGGCTTCAGGGGTCAATGTTGCTGGGCAAGCTGCCTGGGGCTGAGAAGTGGCTTACCAAGGCGGTTACTACCAAGCTTGGGCTGGCAAAGAAGTTTCTGGCGGTGGCCGGGATTGAAACCGTGCAGCAAAACGCGGAAGAAGCACTTCAGGACATTACGCCACCAATGGTGCAAGAAGTGGCAAGCTGGTTCAGCGATGCGTATCCTGATGTAAATTGGACAAAGGAACTTGCCCAATACAGGCAAGGCCGGGTGGATACATTCTTTGCGATGCTGCCGATGGTGCTGGTGGGAACCGGCACGTCTTCATTCAAGGATGCAAGTTATGGGCTTCAGTATTTGCAGAACGTGAAGGTGATTCGCGCAAGTGGCTTTACTGATGCGGCTGCTGCTGAGATTGTGGATCGGGCATCAACAGGTGATTTGGCGGGGGCTGAACAACTGGTGAAGGACGGTTGGACGGATGCGGCGAAGCGGCCAAAGGCGGCGATTGAGGTGGATACGGCTGCGGCGGCTGGTGAAGTGGGGGCAATGGACCAAGCGAACCTAGAAGCCGATGCGGCGGCAATGGCTGAACTGGATGCGGATATGCAGGCGAGTTATGAAGAGGCGGCAAATCCGATGGGTGCGACTGCGGTGCTGCTGGAAGACGGCTCTTGGGAAGTAAAGGATGAAGAAGGCAACACGGTGGACATTGCCAGCACGCCGGAAGCGGCAAGGGAACTGGTGAAGCTGGTGGATGAGGCCGCAAACCTGAATACGGAAACGGCAATTAATGATTTGGTTGACTACTTCAATGCGCGGGCGGAAACGGGGTCCACGATTGAGGTCATGGAGCAAAGCAAGCCGCTGGCCGATAAAGTGAGTGCTGGTGAACTGACGGCGGAAGAAGCTGCGCACTCAATCCGGCTTGCGGTTCAGTTTGGGCAAATGGAAGCGGGGGCAACGGCTGAAGACACGAAGGTGTTGGGTGAGAACGTGGCTCAGTTCAATGCCAAGGAAAGAATCTTTGAAGACGTGAGCCGTATTTACTACGGGGCGAATCCACTGACATTGGTGGAAGAAAAGGCGGAAGGGTATCTGAAGCGGCGGTTGCAGGATGGCACGCTGGATTTGAGCGAGATTGATGCATGGCGTGAGCAGATTGACGGGCCGCAAGCTGACAAGAGTTCAAGGGCACTGACGGAATGGTTCAGCAAATGGGCCCAGGGCTACATTGTGGGCAATGCTGACAATGCAGCCATACCGTCAAGCTTTCGGGCTTTTCTGCTGAAGCTGAAGCAATACTTGGGTGAGGTCATGGGTATTGCTGCGCGGTATGCTGAACTGGATGCGGCTGGGAAGCTGGACAAAGGCTTCAAGGATCACTTGGCGCGGGCGGTGGGGCTGGATGAGAATTGGCTGGCGGGTCGGGCCCGGGCGGAAGCGAAGGCGGCGGCAAGTCAGGCTGATGCGAGTCAGTATGAGGGGCGTGCTGCGCTGATGGAAATAGGTCTGCCCAAGCCAAGCGTGGCAAACGGTGAACTGAATACGCTCTGGGACTCGCTGAACTTTGTGCAAAGACAGGCACTGTTCAAAGGGAACAAGTCACTGGATCAGGTGGCTGAACTTCTGCGTGAAGATTATGGATTTGGCTGGGTGGTGGGGCCGAATGAAGTGCTGGATCTGGCTGAACGGGTATTTATGCGGGGTGAGAAGGTGTATGGTCAGCGTCAAGGGGATGGGGCTACCTTCAGCTTGGGTCAGATAGAGACGCCTGCTTTCAAGGCGTGGTTTGGAGATAGCAAGGTGGTTGACGCTGAGGGCAAGCCACTGGTGGTGTATCATGGGACAAAAGCGCAGATGGAAGAGGGATTTGCATTTGATTATGGCCGCATCCAAGGGCGCAACGAAGGGGCGGGGTTTTATTTCACTGATAGCAAGCAGGTGGCTGCTGGTTATGGCACTGACGGAATGGTGATTTCTGCCTATCTTAGTATTCAAAACCCTATGCGTTACGATCATCCGTCCTTTAAAAAAGGCGTGCTTAAAAAGCTCATTACGCGGATAGCAGAAATGGAAGCAAATAAGCAAGGTGAGGACATTGAAGATGGTTTCCTTGCGAACTTTGGTGATGCCCGCACAGATGGACTGGCGAGTGTTATTGCAAATGCGGTGGAATTGATCGCAGGGGATGCGACAGCACTTGATCAAATAAGCGGAATTGTGGGATCTGGAGTTCAAGCAGAAATTGTCAATCGGGCCGTTGTGGAGGTCACTAAGTTTGACGGCATAATGGCAAACGGATTTAGCAATCTTGGGGTTGGCGTCCATGGGGTGAAACAAACGATCTATGTCGCGTTTTTGCCTGAGCAGATAAAAAGCATAGGCAACCGAGGGACGTTTGATGCCACTGATCCTAACATAACACACGCCTTGGCCTCAGAGCGAAAGACGCGAGAGATTGAGCAGGTAATGCGGGAACGGCGGGTATCGCAGCGTATTTCAACGGGCGAACACAAGGGCAATGCCTTTGATCCACGGCTTCAGGAACGCATGAAGGCCATGATGTATCGGGTGGTGTCATTGCCTGAGACTGTGAGCGAAGCCCTGAAGGTGATCCAAGAAAACGGGGTGGCTGACGTGGCACGCATTGCACAAAGCGAAACGCCATTGGTGCCACGGTCGGTGCAAGTGGCCTTGAACGCTGCGCTGATTGAGCATTACAATGCAACGGGCGAAATGGATGCAGCCTTTGAAGCGGCGGAACGCTCGGCTGAACTTGGCACGGAATTGGGTCGTGCGGTCAATGCGTTCAAGCTGCTGGGCAATGTGTTGGATACGCCGGCAAAGGCTCAAGCGTTCTTTGCACGGCAAGCCAACCGGGTGAAACGGTCCTACCGCGAGAAACAGCCTGCAATTGATGCGGCCAAGCAGACGGTGAATGATGTGCGCAAAGAGGCACTGAAGCTCTTGCAAAGCTGGTTGGATGAACTGAATGGCACGGTGAAGCTGTCCAAGCAGGCAGTGGCACGGGTCGAGGACTTGCCTAATGTGACGTTCTCGCTGTCGGCTGGGGTGCGTGAGTCTGGGCTAATCACGGTGGTTGCCAAGATGCTTCAGGAAAGCGGGGCGAAGCAAACCACTGAAGTCTTGCGGGAAAAGTATGGGAAGAGGGTTGAAGAACACCTGCCTGAGTTGCTGATTGCGGGTCAAAAGCTGATCAATCAACGGTTGAACGCCAAGGCCAAGAAAACGGCCAAGACTGCCAAGAAGGGTGATGCCAAGGCCAAGGGGGAGAAAGTCGCTCCTGATGCCGTCAAAGCGTCTGAAACGGGCATGTCCGAGGATTTGGCAGAGAAAGCAACTGAAGAAGTCACCAAGCGGCTGAAGGTTCGTAATCTTGAAACGCCTGAAAGCGTGCGTGATGCGGTCAAGAACCTGTTTAAAAAGCACGGTCTGAGCGTCACGCCTGAAGTGATTGATGAAGTGTTCAAGGAGAAGTTCAATATTCCCGGTCTGAGCGATGCGCAAAAAGTGCGCTTGGGCGAACTGGCCAAGAACATTGCGAGCACGCCTGAAGACTCTGCGGAAAGAACCGATGCAATCATTACACTGACTGACTTTGTAAACAATGCGATGGGCAAGGTGGATGCCATTGATAAGGCATGGTCGGTTTGGTATTCAAACATTCTGAGCGGGTATAATACCCATATCCGCAATACCTATGCGAATGCATGGAGTCTTACCACTGAATTGCCGGTGTCTGCTTTGTCAGTAAATCCGGTGGAGACTATCGGCAAGCTTCGGGCAATCTTTGAAGGGGGCGGGGGTGGGCTGCGCCTGGGCGCCAAAGAGTTCATTGAGCAATTGCGCACTGGCGACACGTCTATTTTGCGCAGCGGGAAAAACAAGTTCCGTGGGAATGATGCCTTGGAGCACTCGCCTTTTGCCGGGGGCAACAAGAACCCGTTCAACTGGTTGAAGGTGGTGAAACGTGCTTTGACTGCAGAAGACTTGTTTGGATTTGCAACGGCACAGGAAATCAAGGCACGGATGGTGGCATGGGAAATGGCCGATGTGAAGGGGTTGAAGGGTGAAGAACGCATGGCCGAGATTGAGCGGTTGCTGAATAACACAAACGATCAATTGGCTGATTTTGGTCTGCGGGCGGCTGGGGAGTGGGACAAACTCACACCTGAACTTCAGCAGGAAAATGAGAAACAAAGCTGGGTGGCACGGCGGGTGGCTGAACTGCGGATCAATGAGCGTGATGCTTTGTTGATTGAGCGGGCGTCTGACTTTGCGGCTCGTGCAATGTTCAATTACAAGCCGGACGGCATTGTTGGCATCATCGCCAATTCGCTGATAGATTACATGGGTGCTGCCGGGGGCATGAAGATTGACAGCAAGACGGATCTGATTCTGAAGGCACTGGCAACTTCACCCAAGCTGGTGATTCCATTCATCCGGGTCGGGGCAAACGTGCTGAACCGCGGGATTGACTATTCTGGGTTGGGTTTTTTGGGTGGCAGGGGATTAGTCAAAAGCAAGCTAGTCGGAAGTGCCAAGTCAGGGTTGCGGGGTGAAGCAAAGACGGTGGATGAACTGCACATGGAACGGGCGCGTGGCGTGCTTGGTCTTGCGGTGCTGGGTATTATCGGGGCTCTGTCCAATCCTGATGATCCTGATGCATTGTTTCAGGTTCATGGCGGTGGGGCCGGAAATCGGGAAAAGAACAATGCCCTTCATGGTCCCAAGTTTCAGCCATACTCCATTGAAATACGGATGAAGGATGGTTCACGCAGATACATAACCTTTCAGTATTCGCCATTTGCCATTGGGCTTGCGGTGCTGGGCCATTACCATGATGCGGTTCGTTACAAGCGGTTCGATGATGAAGAACGCAATGCACGGTTTGCGGCGGCAATGCTCGGGGCCGGTCATGTGCTGTTGGATGCATCGTTCCTGTCCAATGCGGCTGATTTTTTGAAGCTGTGGAGTAGCGGCACGGAAAGCACGGAACGTGCGCTTTACCGTTTTCTAGGTCGCACATTCAATCCGGCCAATGCGGTGCCGTTCACCAATCTGATTCGCAATCTGGATTCTGACTTTGATCCGGTAAAGCGGGACCGGGCATCAATTGTGGCGAGTCTTTACGGAAACATGCCGGTGGTGCAACGGGTGAACAAACCGGCCATTGATATTTTGGGTGATGTGATTACAAACCGGCCTTTCGATTGGCTGACTAGGGCGGAAGCTGCGGGCACGCCTGAAGCACGCATCTACTGGGCGTTTGCGGCAAAGAATGCCACACCGTCAAACACCTATTATTACAAAGGGCAGATGGATCCGGAACAGTTCTATGACTTTGTGAAGTTCAGGGGGGAGTATATCAAGGACACTCTGCTGGAAAACAACATGGCATATCTGAAGGAACTGGAAGGGCACACGGATGAAGATGCCAAGAAGTTTATGACTAATCTATCAACGTATGCGAACGACTACGCCAAGGCCCGGGTGGGCTTTGTTCCAAAGTTGCGCAAATAATCAATCTGTGATTCAAACCATATAACGGGGGCTTACCAATGATCTCATCTGAAACAAACAAAGCGGCTTTTACTCTGACTACTACCAATCAGACGCTGGCATTTTCCTTCTATATCCTGGCGGCTGAAGACATAGAGGTGGTGGCAACTGACACTGATGGGGTGGATACACTACTGGTGCTGAACACGCATTACACGGTCAGTGTTGTGGGTCAGAGCATTACCATGATCGGCGGCACGGCCACTGATGTTATTTCGGTCTATCGGGCAACGCCACTGACTCAAGAAACAAGCGGTTCATTCAATGGTCAGTTTGCATCTGCCGGTTATGAGGCTGCGCTAGATCGGCTGGCAATGCAGGTTCAGCGGTTGGATTTGGTGACTGATCGGTGTTTGCGGGTGCCCAACAGCAACGCGGTTGTGGCGGCAATGACGGTGGCAAATCGGTCAAGCAACGTGGTTGGCTTTGATTCAAACGGTGAGCTTACTTTTTATGTTGTCACAGGAACGGAGCTATCTGCGATTACGGTCCAGGGCACGGCTAATCAAGTGTTGGTCAATGGTGCTGGGGGCACGCCAACAACGGGGGCAATTATTCTGACTCTGCCGCAATCCATCGCCACTACCAGCGATGTGCGCTTTGCTGGCATCGGAATTGGGCAAGTGGTGGGAACAGAAAATGATTTGGCTATCACTCGTTCCACGCCTACAACGACTGCGCAAGCATGTGTGGTGGTCGGTGGTGGTCTTACGGCTGCGTATGATCTGCATCCCAATGCGTTTCGTGATGGAACACAATTCACGCCTACGGTTGCGGCTGATGCCTATGCTTCGTATGACGCAATTCCAAATGTAGGCGGCTCGGTCAATTTGAACCATTTCAGGGGATTCCAGTTTCGCGGGGCGTTTTCGGGGTCGGCTACTCTTGGTGAAATCAGCGGGTTTCACAATGAAACTATTGTGGCGTCAGGAACGGTTACGGGGTTGAAAATGTTTCATGGTGTTAAACCAAGTATTTCGGGTGGCACGGTAACAACTGTGTATGGGCTTTACATAGATGATTTGGTGTCTGCCGGAACGAATCGGTATGCCATTTGGACAAATGGTGATGATGCTTGGTTCAATGCCGGTGGGAGCATATTCACTTCTGCTCTGCTTACCTTGCCTGCGGGTGCAACTACGGCACGTTTGGGCTGCACGTTTGACCAAACCAGTCAGACTGGTCTTGCGATAATGAACAGCAATGCGACGGCAACAGGCACGCTGGTAAGCTTCTGTAACAATGGTGGCACGGTGCAAGGCACGATCACCCAAACCAACTCAACTACGGTTGCATACAACACTACTTCCGATGGCCGGCTGAAGGAGAACGTGCGTGAGATTACGGATAGCGGTGCATTGATTGATGCAATTAAGCCTGTGCTGCATGATTGGAAATGGGGCGGCAAGGATGCGCATGGTTTCATCGCACAGGAATTGTATGAGGTGTATCCTGAAGCGGTGGTGGTGGGCGATGCCGGTAAAGAAGTGGAACATGCATGGGGCGTGGATTATTCCAAGCTGGTGCCGGTGCTGACTGCTGAAATTAAATCTCTGCGTAGTCGTGTGGCTGCGTTGGAAGCTGCGTAAGTCAACCCAAATACCCAAATGAAAGAAATACCAAACAAGTCACTTACTGATACTGTTACAACTGCGTCTTTGCTAATGGTGGCATTGAACAATCCCGGTGAGAAAGGATTAGACTTTTCTTTGATCCGTGCCCGCAACCGGGTGGCTGATGCGGTGGCAAAGGCGGATGAGCCTGGGGCGGTGATCAAACTTGAGGATGCCGATTACAAGGTTGCGCAAGATGCGGTTGCTTCAGTGCGCTGGGCCAAGCCTGACAGACATTTGATCGCCTTTGCTGAACAGTTTGGGTTGTGAGTATGAAACGGGTAGCAATAGTTCTCTTGGTGTATCTGATGCTGCCCGGTTGCGTTAGTCAGTCCGGCAATGTAGATGGGGTGACTTGGTATAATCCTGCTACGTGGTTCAGTGGAGTGGCAGGCCGCAAGGCGGGGCGAATAGAAGCCAAAACCGATGAGGCTAGGGGCAAGGCACTCAAGCAGGCGCAAAGAGCCGTAAAAGAGACAGAACAGGCATTAAATGCGGCTCCGGTAAGTCGCTCTGTTCAGGTTGCCCAAGCAAGCAATGATCAAGCGTCGGGTCTGCTGGATCAATTGGCCGGACCAATGACGGTGGATGAATTGGCACTGGTGAGGGAACAGGTGCGGCTTTTGTTGTCTGACATTGAATCAGAAAGGACGGAAGGGGCACGGTTGAGAGAGTCCAATAACAATCTGTCGTCCAAGGTATCGGAGACGCTGGGCGAACTGGCTGCGGCCAAAGCCAAGAACGATCAGGATTTGGCAAAGGCTTTTGAGCGTGAAAACAAGCTGGCTAACGATCTGCGCAATGAACGCTGGTGGTCGTGGTTCTGGCGTATCAGCATTGGCACGATTGCGGTGCTTGGGGTGGCTGCATTCTTCTATGTGCGCTTAAGCCTTGGCGGAATGCCGACTGCGCTTGGCCGGTCGCTGGTTTCGGCAAGAAAAGAGAATCCTGAACTCGCCCGGTTGATGGAAACTCATTTGGACGTAAATTTGACGCCAAAAGAGCAATCTATGATACGACTAATTACTTCAAAGGTGTCATGAAAACCTGTATCCATACTGAAATTCCAGTATGCGCAGGGGTTGCCTGCCATGGATGAAAATCCCATAGAATCCGAAGCAAAGGCGGGTCTTATGACTGATCAACAGATTGAACAACTGCATGTGACCGTAACTAGGCTCACGGCATTCCTTAACTTGCTGAAAGTTATGACGGGTATTTTGTCGGTAATTGTGGGGGCAATTATCGCGGTCGCACTGTGGGTGAACAATACATCAACGGCGGTGGCGGCAATACAACAAGCGGTGAATCAAACTGTGAAGAGCCGGGAACAAACCCTTTTGGAATGGAGCAAATGGCGGGAACAAAAAGACGCGATTGATACGCGCATGGTGGTGCTGTTTGAAAATCAGCAATCCATGATGAACCGGCTCCAAGATCGTCAGGACAAGATACGAGAGGCTTTGCCGAACAGACCCTGATTGAGTCAATTGTCGGGTTGGCGCAATACGACGTGCCAAAGGTATTTGGCCCACCAGTAAACGGTCAGACCGATGCTCCTCCACCAAAGGTGCTTAACCTTTATGTCTCTGAAGGTGGGTTTGCAGCCAAAGAAACGGTAGCAATAGGTAATTGGCTGGCCGTCCTGATGCTGCCAGTTCTGGAAGAAGTTGCCTGGTGATGGCTCTTGGCTGCTGCTGCTCCAATTGCCAATTTCTATGTCCACGGTTTCAGGGGGCACGCCAATGTTCCAATCAATGAAGCGGTTGTTGTAGCTACCGCCTTTGAGGGTCAAAACGTATTGATCTCCGGCCTGTTGGATGGTGAAGCGTTTCAGGGTATTGTCACTGCTGCCGGTCATGTCCACGGCATCTTCTGTCCCGCCACGGCTGATATTGAAATCGGTAAAGAGACGGTTTACCCGCTTGTAGAATTTCACGGTGTCTTGCCAAGTGCCAAGATAGAATGACGGTGGGCCTGGGGTGAAGTTCATGTTGGAAGCATCAAGCTGTTCAACTGAGTCAAAGCTGAAAAAGTTTCTGTCGTGGCGGGTGCTCATTTTGGTGCTAGGGTTTGGTTTAGGTGAAGATGCAAGAGGGCAATAGCATCGCACTCGTTGTCATCTGATGTGGTCAGGTCGGGAAAGCGTGTTTTGGTTACTTTGACCATGGCGGATTTGTCGGCATTACCTTTGCCGGTCCAATACTTTTTGATGTGGGTCGGTGAGTAGCCAAATACGGGCAAGCGATAGGCGGCGGCATTGAGAAGCAAGATGCCACGCAATGCACCGTAGGTCTTGGCTGCGTCTGAACTGCTCCAGCGGTAAACAGATTCGTAGGCAAGGCAATCGGGTCGGTTGTTCTGGATTTCCTCTCTGAGCCATTTGTGAAAGTCCAAGATGGTTTGTCCGATGTGGTCTGCTGCTTTGGATTTGCAACCTTTGTAGCGGGTGAAGTCTTCTGAGCCTGAATAGACAATGCCACTGGCTAGCAGGGCAAAGCCGGTGGTGGTGCCGAGGTCAAGGGCGAGAACTTTGGTGTGGGTTGGGTAGTTCATGGGATTATTTCAGCAAACCTTGTTCGCGGGCTTGGCGTGGGTGGTTGTGGATCCACGTATGGCAAGGGCGGCAAATGCAAAGCCATGTGGCAGCGTCCAAAAAGTTAGTGCCGGAACGGCCTGCGGTGTGGTGTATGTCGGTGCTGGGCGCATTGTGGCATTTCTGGCACGTTGGATGGGCTGCAAGGGCTTCTTTGCGCTTGGCGGCATAGATGGCTAGTCCATGCTTTCTTTTGGTGCTGATGGGGTTTATTCGGGTGCGTTTCATAGTGGTTGCTTTCCGGTGCAACTTTTAGGGGCGATTGAGTAATGGTTTCCCCACCTGCTCCATCGTTTGCCTTTGTGGGTGCCGTCAATGTGGTAGGTGATGGGTTTGGCGGCTTTTACGCTGAAGCCTTTGCCTCCATTGAACTTTGCTTCAGGGGATTTGCAGTCCAGTCCATCCCGGAATTTGCAATCAATGCAGATAAGCATTACACCTGGTATCGGGGTATTTGGTCCGACTTGTGCGTAAAGTCGTGGATGTGATTCAATGATCTTGTCCGAGCATTTTTCACAAAGGGCGATAAACTTGCGTTCAGGTTTATCGTTTAGGTCGTGTTCGATCCAAATGTGAACAAGCTTGGTGTTATCATGTATGCCACAGTTACCGCAAAGCTGGGGGTTGGCCGCGTGAGGTAGCGTTTCGGTAAGCCGGGGCCAAGATCTGACGGTGTTCATGGTTTGTCGGGATTAAGTTCTGCGGCTATGCTTGGCAGGGTGGTCATCAAAAACTTACGCTGAGCGGCGGCAATGTGCTTACATTGGGTTCTCTTGGGGTTGATTGAATCTGCATTGCCGTAGAAGTGCCATTGCCCAGGGTGTTCTTTTCGGTTGCGGGCAACGGTGGTGCAATAGTCTTTGCAAATGCATGATCCATGGCCTTTGGCTTCTGACAAATCAACGGTGTATGGATATTCCGGCTTTTCCCATGACTCAACCCGGTAACGCATGGGTTCGCCTTCAATTTCTGTAACCTTGATGGTCTTTTTCAGCTTACCCATGTCAGGCAAGTTTGAGTTCAGTTTGAACGGTGCGTGGAACAATCCGGCAAAGGCGCACACGTTTCTTGGTAACAGGGCAAATGGTGGTGCCTGATTCTTCCAATATACCACTGTTGATAAGTTCCGTGATGCGGGGGCGGACTGCGTTCATTTCGTTGAAGCCAAGGGCGGCGGCAATGGCTCTGTCTGTGCATATGCCAAGGTTTTTAAAGGCATCAAGTATGTGCTGTTCCCTTTGGTTGAATCGCAGCGTTTCGGATCGGAAAGCTGCAAGTGAATTGGGGTGAAGGTTGGTCATGTTAATTGCCCTTCGTTCTTCCAACATTCCTCGCGCCATGATTGAGGCATCGAAAAAAAGTCATCGTTTTGCAAAGCGGTGAATCCTGGGGGATCGTAGTGCTCATTTCCATCTTCCGCCTTCCAAGCAGCCTGCTTGGTCCGCATGAAGGCTTGCCAGTTGGCGGGCGGGGTATTGGTGCGTTCGGTGATTGCGGCCTTTCTCGTGGCTGAATCGGCTCCGTAATGGGCAAGGGTGCGGTCGGCTTTGTTCAACCAGTTCAGGAAACGTCTTGCCGTAAATCGCTTGTTGTTGGTCTTGCACCAAGCGCGGCACTTGCCGGCCTCGCGTGGCACGTCAATACCGGCATAGGTTTCATCAGAAGAAAACTCGGCAATGAGTTCTTCCTCGGACATGCGGATCAATGGAGTCTTCCGCTTTGTGCGTGCCACTAACGGTCTTTCTAGGTTCACAAATTCATTAACCGCGGCCAGCCATCGTTCTTTGTTCCAAGCTGGGCCAGATGCTCGCTTTGCGTTTTGAAGCACAATTGAGAGTTTGTGCGCAAATGTCTGCTGGCTTTGCATGATCATTGTGGGGTGGGTTGAGTGAGATAGATGCCTTGGTATCACGCGCCAAGGCTCGCGGGTGGGGTGCCGGTGCTAGTCGCTCTTGGCTTCTGAAAAGTCCAGTGCATCGCCTTCTTGGGGCTCTGCTTTCTGGCTCTTGCCGTCATCAAGCGGAAGCATCTGTTGGGCGCGTTCGCCTGATGCATATGCTTCGGCTTCTTCAATGAACTTTGCCACAAGTTCACCGTGTTTCTTGGCGCACTGCTTCCGGCCTTCTTCGCCTTCCGAACTGTCATCAATCTGGAACATTGGGGTGTTCAAGCGGTGATTGGCTTCAGTGGCGGTAAGGGTTTTGAGAAAGTTAATGCTGACGCTGCGGGTGCCGTGCTTGGTGTGGCTGATGGTCATGGCGGTGATGGTCATGCTATGTTTGTATTCATTACCAATATCCAAGATATTAACGACAACTTCCTTCAGTGCCTGCATTGCTTTGTCAAAGGACGGTAATGGGGCTTCGTGGGCCGTTATGTCCTGCTTTTCAGTGCCTTTGGTAATGGTCACTTCACGGATGAATCTAACGAATGATTCGTCGCGGATTATTCTTAGTAGCTTCATGGGTTGTCTGTTGGTTGTTGTTGTAAACCTTGGGGCTTAGTAAATGCGGGAAGTAATGGCATCAAGAATCAGCAAATCGTTTCTGAGATACTTCATCGCAAGTAAGCTTTGCTCTGTGGGCGTCTCGGGAACGTCTTGCATCTTTCCATCAAACCAAAGGTGGAAGTTTTCTCCGGTCACTCGGTCGTTCTCCTTGTCCTTGGGAAATATTGCAGGGTTCTCCACGAATAGGCCAAGCTCATCTGCGGCCCGGCTTAGTCCGCAATACTCCATGTGCTTACCGAAAAGGTAACGCTGCGCAGCATCTTCCCAGCGTGATCCTAAGTAGCGGCCATTAAATGCCATTGCTGGCACTGGCACATTTAGTATCCAGCTACGGCGGATGATCATATCAGGATCAAAGCTTTCACTGCCGGAAGAACCGGACCAAAAGCAAAAGCGGCTAGTGGCAAACGATGGGTTCATAAATGTCGCCCAAAACGATTGCAGGATGTTGGATTCGCTGCCTGAGAGAAATTCCGTAATATCTCCATGCAGACCTATCACAATAATTTCTGCTGTGAGTGGATTGAGGGCGGCACGGCTCTTTGCCTTCAACATGTAGGTTGATTGTTCGTCGGCAAAGTCCTGCTCTTTTTGAAGCAACAGGGCTTTGCGTTTCTCGGGGTCTTTGGTGTTACCAAACTTCACGGAGTCAGGATCAAATTGACCCTGGGGCTTAATGAAGCGTTCAACTAGGTCAGGACGTGGGCGGGTTTCTATGTCGAGGATTATCATGGTTGGGCTGGTTGGGTTGTGGGTTGGGCTTAATCTAGGTTCCTAAAACGGCACGTCTTCATCAACGTCTTCGCTGGTGTCGGTGGGAAATGCCTGCATGGATTCATCGTTGCGGATCTGGCTTGCCGGACGTGCTTGGGGATGTAGTTGCTCTTGGTATTCCTCGCTGTTCTCGATCTTCTTTTGAATCCATTCTGGAACATTGGTTGGAATGGTGATGAGTCCTGAATTGGGCATGTCCCACTTCACGGTTGGGTTCTCCGGTTTCAGCTTTGGAGTCGTTTTGCCAAGCGGGACAATTGCCGTGATGTTGGCATACGTATTGCCATTGGATGCTTCCTTGTGGGTGATGTTCAGTTGGCAATTTACTCCAACTAACACTCCAACTTCAAAGCCTGCTGCTTCCTCTTTGGTGAAGGGTCTGCCTCTCCATGATTCAAGGTCCCTTCGCAGATTGGCCTTGGTGCCAATGGACAGGGTGTATTCCTTGCTGATGACGCGGGGCTTGTTTTCGGTCTTGCCGTCCTTCTCGAAGTCGCCTCGTTCCTCGGGCAGTTCAAAAATGAGAAGCACTTTGCGGGCCGCTTTGAAGGCGGGATTGGTGCTTGGCTGGGTGCCCAGGTCGATGACTGCATAACAAACGGCATGGTGAATACCGGCTGGAACTGGTTGGAAGTCTGAGCCTCCTTTGGCTGATGCTACTGGCATGGTTATGATGGTTTATTGTTAATGTTACTGACGAAATGGTTAATTGTATGGGGATGTTGAATCGAACTCTTCAGAATCAAAGAAACGGATTTCCCACTTCTTAAAGTAGTGGGCCGCAACTTTGCAGAGCAGGTCTGCCGCAAGCACGGCGGTGAGCATGATGCATAGGCACAGGCAGACAAAGCTGAATATGAGCATTGGGGTAATCATGAGCAGAAGTGTTGGAGGAATAGTTTCTTTTGAGCGGCCCCAGCAGCGTCCCAAGCAGCGGCCCCAGCAGCGTCCCAAGCAGCGGCCCTAGCAGCGTCCCAAGCAGCGGCCCCAGCAGCGTCCCAAGCAGCGGCCCTAGCAGCGTCCCAAGCAGCGGCCCTAGCAGCGGCCCTAGCAGCGGCCCTAGCAGCGGCCCTAGCAGCGTCCCAAGCAGCGGCCCAAGCAGCGTCCCAAGCAGCGGCCGTGATTTTACCGTTGGAAAAATCCCTAGCCGATTGGATTGCTTCGCGTGGGCGTTTGTCGTTAGGGTGTTGCGCCTCGAAAAGAGGAAGAACTGCTTCCGCGCAATCAGCGGCAAACAATCGAGCGGCTTTGTCCCGATACTTTTCCTGTTCTGGTAAGACGGCACGCAATCCCCAAAGAGCATTATCTAACCCGTTACTTTCGAGAATTGTTGAAAATTCGATGTGGCCGGTTGCGGGAAAGTCTGTGCCAAGGTGTTTAATCAGCTTCTTCCATCCTTCTGAGCAAGGGCCGTGTTTACGTAGGATCTCTAGGGTAGTGATAAGTTTCATGTATTGATTTATTGGCTGGTTTGGGTTTTGTTCACGGCTGGGGATGAAATCTCCAATCGTGGGGCGGCGTCACTTGCGAGCAATCGGGGTGGCGTCGCTTTGTTTTTGAACGTGCAGATTGCGCACGGGGTCAAAGTTCTGCGCGACGGCAAATGCTACTAAGCGGTCTATGATTGCGCCCTGGCTAACGCCGGTGCGTTTCCATGCGGCAAACTGCGCAAGGGTGGTGGTGGTATCCACATAGGGCCCGCCTGATAAGCGGGTGCGCTTTTCTGTTCCGCGTGTGTTTGGGTGGATTGTAGTGGTTGGTTCTTTCATGGTTGACTGTGGTTTAATCGTAAATTTCGTATCGGCTGGAGTCCGATTAGGGCTGCTAGAATGTAGGTTTGGCGCGAGGTTATGGGGCTTTAGGATAGTGCTTGCGCACGATGTCGGCGCATTGCTTGAGGGTGTTCTTGCGTTCATCGGCGGCGGCGTAGACAGCGGCGAAGGCAGCGTAGACAGCGGCGACGTAAGCAACGTAGGCAGCAGCAGCGTAAGCAGCGTAAGCAGCAGCGACGGCTGCGGCGGAGACGGAGGCGGCGGAGACGGAGGCGGCGGAGACGGAGGCGGCGGAGACGGAGGCGGCTATCCGAGCATCTACGACCCGCTCAATGGTTGCTTCACCCCTGCACCACTTCTCGACCGTCTCAATGCACGCAAGC